>Ga0307511_10000281_pt1 | contig 53588 bp, 52 predicted proteins | sample 13_EM_MG_FD_200266 | JGI IMG/M metagenome (GOLD analysis project Ga0307511, IMG submission 200266) | Populus trichocarpa ectomycorrhiza microbial communities from riparian zone in the Pacific Northwest, United States - 13_EM | ecosystem: Host-associated > Plants > Roots > Unclassified | place... | reverse complement strand
AAGCCAAGAAGGTGCCGGCCGAAGCCCGGAGGGTGTCGCCCCGAGCCCAATGGGCGCCGGCGGGAGCCAAGAAGATGTCGGCCGAAGCCCGAAGGGCACCGCCCCGAGCCTGAAGGGCGCCGGCGGAAGTCAAGAAGACGTCGGTCGAAGCCCGAAGGGCACCGGCGGAAGCCAAGAAGATGTCGGCCGAAGCCCGAAGCGCATTGCCCCGAGCCTGAAGGGCGCCGGCGGAAGTCAAGAAGATGCCGGTCGAAGCCCGAAGGGCGCCGCCCCGAGCCTGAAGGGCGCCGGCGGAAGTCAAGAAGATGCCGGCCGAAGGCCGAAGGGCGCTGGCGGGAGCCAAGAAGGTGCCGACCGAAGCCCGGAGGATGTCGCCCCGAGCCAGAAGGACGCCGCGCCGGGCCCAATGGGCGCTGGCGGAAGCCAAGAAGGTGCCGACCGCAGCGCAAAGGACACCGCCCCGAGCCTGAAGGACACCGCCCCCGACTGGGACAGTGACCCCGTCTGGGACAGCGGCTCCGACCGGGACAGCGACCCCCACACCGCCATCGCGACCGCCGTCCAAGCCGGTCGTCACGCCGCCGCCGACGCGCTCGCCGCCGAGCATGAGCAGGCCGCCGTACGGGCGCACGGGCGGGGGTCGGAGCAGGCGTTGCACTGGACGGAGGTGCGGGCCGATCTGGCGATGTTGGCGGGGGACCCGGTGCGCAGTTGCCGGGCCTGGCTCGCGGTGGCGTCCGCGCGGCTGGCGGCGGGACAGTCACCCGGTGTGCCCGCCGTCGAGGCGGCGGTCGACCGTGCCCATCACCAGTGGGGACAGATCCACGACCCCGCGACCGCCCGCGAACTCGGCCTCGCGCTCGCCGAGTTGAGGGCACGCGTCCCGGGCCGCCGCGCGGGCGCCCTGGACCATGTACGCAAGCAGCTGCTCCAACTCCAGCCGCAGGGCTAGCCTCGGGCCAACTCCGCCCGCAGGGCTGTCATTTGCATGTCCAGCGCGAACTCGAAGCGCTCGTCGAAGGTGCCGGTGACGACGTAGGCGGAGGCTTTGCGCAGAGCCGGGAACGTGTCGTCGTCGAAGGTCAGGACGGGGTCGGCCGCGTCTGCGGACTGGGCCTGCTGCTCCTGGGTGATGCCCAGGATCAGATAGAACAGGGTCCAGTTCGCCCAGGCCGCTGTTCGGGGCGGGAAACCCGCGTCCAGCAGACTCTGGATCATCGTGTCGGCCAAGCGGTAGGTGTTGGTCTCCGTGGTCGAGAGGCCTGAGAGCAGGCGTGCTCCGTCGCGGTGGGCCAGGAGGGCTCCGCGGCACCAGCGGGCCAGGGCGCGGACGCGGTCGTCCCACTGCGGCGGGAGGGCGTCGACGTCCAGTCCCGCGAGGATGGCGTCCGACATGAGGACGAGCAGGCGCTGCTTGTTGTCCGCGTGCCACCGGACGGTGTTGTGCTGTACGCCCAGCCTGTCCGCGACGGCGCGCATGGTCACCTTGTCCAGGCCCTGCTCGTCGAGCACCTCGAGTGCCGCGTCGACGACCGCCGCACGGCTGATGCCCATGGCGCTTTCCTCCGTGACTCCGTGACTCCGTGACGCCGTGACTTCTCTTGTCCGGTGGTCAATATACAAACGCGGACTCTCTTGTCCGCTGGATAAGGGCGGGCTATTGTGCAGTGACCAAGAAGTGAGGAGTGGGTTGTGTTCCTGGATCCCGAGTTCCTTCCGGTCTACGAGTCGCTGCCGGAGATGGACGTGTTCGCCGATGTGCGGGGCGCTCGTGTGGCCCTCGCCGCGGCCAGCGGTGACGGCAAGTCGGACGGCGAGGTGAACGTCGAGGACCGTGAGATCCGCGTGGACGGGCACGCGCTGAGCCTGCGGCTCTACACCCCCGTCACCCCCGTCTCCGGGAGCGTCGCTCCGCTGCCCGTGGCGGTCTGGATCCACGGGGGCGGATTCGTCCTCGGCGGGCCCAACGCGGAGGACGCCACCTGCCGGCGGCTGACCGCGGAGCTGGGGATCGCCGTCGTCGCCCCCGACTACCGGCTCGCGCCGGAGAACCGCTACCCCGCCGCGTTCGACGACTGCTACGCCGCGCTGCGCTGGGTCGCCGACGAAGCCGACGCCCTGGGAGTCGACGCAGCGAGGGTGGCGCTGGGCGGGCACTCCGCCGGCGCCGCCCTGGCGGCGGCCGTGGCCCTCGCCGCCCGCGACCGTCAAGGGCCGGGCATCCGGTACCTCTACCTCGGCTACCCGGTCCTCGACGACCGCCTGGAGACCGAGTCGGCCCGGGCGATCACCGATCCGAAGCTCTTCAACCGCCAAGGGGCGGCGGCCGGTTGGGAGCTCTACCTCCAGGGGAGCGATCCGGAGGCCGGCTACGCCGTGCCGGGCCGGGCGAAGGACCTGAGGGACCTGCCGCCCACCTACATCCTGGTCGACGGGGCCGATCCGGTACGGGACGAGGCGCTGGAGTTCGCCGCCCGGCTGAGCGCGGCCGGCAACTCCGTCGAGCTGCACCTCGTGCCCGGCGTACCGCACATGTTCGACGTCCTGGCCCCCGACATCCGCGCGAGCCGACGGGCCGTGGCGGCCTGGACGACCGCGTTCGCCCACGGCGTCGGAGCCTCCGGCGACCAGGCCCGAGGAGACGCGCGATGAATCAGCAGGTCGTCATCGCGGGAGCGGGGCCGGTCGGGCTCTGGCTGGCCGCGGAGCTGCGGCTCGCCGGCATCACGGTCACCGTCCTGGAGCCGCGCCTGGAGCGCGATCCGAACTCCAAGGCGCTCACCGTCCACCCCCGCACCGTCGAGCTGCTGGCCTCCCGCGGCCTGGAGCAGCCCTTCCTCGAAGAGGGCCTGCACATTCCCAGCGGGCACTTCGCGGTCCTCGACAGCCGGCTCGACTTCGGCCTGCTGGAGACCGACTTCCCCTTCACCCTGGCGCTGCTGCAGAGCCGTACCGAGGAGCTGTTCGAGATCCAGGCCCGGGCGGCCGGCGCGGACATCCGCCGCGGCCACCGCGTCACCGGTCTGACCGAGACCCCCGATTCGGTCACCGTGCACATCGAGGGCCCCGACGGTCCGTACGACGAGGAAGCGCTCTACGTGGCCGGCTGCGACGGCACCCGCAGCACGGTCCGTACGAGCGCCGGAATCCCGTACCCGGGCGAGGACTTCACCGTGCTGGGCTTCCTCGGCGACGTCGTCCTGGACGAGCCCCCGCCCGGCGTGGCGTTCAGCAGGACCGGCATCGACGGAATCGTCATGATCGTCCAGCTGCCGGGCGGCCTGCACCGCGTCGTGGGCGGCGTGCCCGCGGACGTCCGCACCGACTGGCCCGGCGACCTCACCCTGGAGGAACTGCGGGCGAACGTCCGGCAGGTCACGGGTACCGACTTCGGTATGCACTCGCCGGCCTGGCTGTCCCGCTACGGCAACACCAGCCGCCAGGCGGAGCGTTACGTCAAGGGCCGGGTGGTCCTCGCCGGTGACGCAGCCCACCAGCACATGCCGGCGGGCGGGGTGGGGCTCAACGTCGGCGTCCAGGACGCCACCAACCTCGGCTGGAAACTCGCGGCCACCATCCAGGGCCGGGCGCCGGCCGGTCTGCTCGACACGTACCACGACGAGCGCCACCCGGTCGGCGCCGACCTGCTGGAGCACACCAGCGCCCAGACGGCCCTGATCTCCGCGTTCACCACCGACGGCCAGCGACTGCGTTCGCTGTTCACCAAACTCGTCGACGAGCAGCCGTCGCTGAACCGGACCCTGGCCGAGCGCCTGTCCGGGCTGCATGTCGCCTACGACGCCCCCACCGCCGACGGGCACCCGTTCATCGGCCGGCGAGCGCCCAACCTCACCTTCACCGACGGCGGCGACACGGTGTTCGCCCTGCTCCGGACCGGCCGCCACGTCCTGCTCGACCTGTTCGGCCCCCGCGACGACCGGGGAACGCCCCTGGCCACCGCCGAGGACGGCCCCCTGATCGGCCCTCTGGTCACCCGCACCGGCACGCTCACCCGGGAACACACTCCCTGGGCGTATGTCACCGCCGCGCTGATCCGGCCCGACGGGCATGTGGCCTGGGCGACCGAGGAGGACGACCCCGAAAAGCTCGCGGCCGTCACCCGCGAGGCCCTCGACCGGGCCGGCCTCACCGGGACCGACCGGTAGCGGCCCCGTCCGCCACGCCCCAACTCACCCTCTCTACAACGCCCTTGGGAGTACACATGTCCGCGGAAATGATCAACCCCCCGACCCTCGCCCCGCCCGTCATGAACCTCTACACACAGGTCGTCGCCGCGACCGGCACCCGGTTCGTGGCCATCGCCGGCCAGGTCGCCATCGACGCCGAAGGGCGGCTCGTCGGCCCCGGCGACTTCGCGGCCCAGGCCGAACAGGTCTTCCGTAACCTCAGGGCCGCGCTCGAAGCGGCCGGCGCGACCCCGGCGGACCTGGTCAAGATGACGATCCACGTCGTGGGCCACCGCCCCGAGATGATCGACACGGTCTTCACGGCCGGCAGCAAGGCCTTCGACGGCGAGTGGCCGCTGCCGGCCAGCACCTACCTCGGCGTCGAGGCGCTCGGCCTGCCGGAGTGGCTCATAGAGGTCGACGGCTACGCGGTCATCGCCTGACGTGGACTGTGTCTAGTTCACGGTGAGGATCTCCAACGCGCCCGACACCAGGGTCCGTACCCCCGGCACGACCGTCACCAGGTCCGGCGCGAAGTTCGGGCTGTGGTTGCTGGGGACGGCGTGGAACTTCTCCATCAGGTCGGTGCCGGGGGCCGCGTCCCAGGTGGCCGCCGGGGTGCTCGTCACGAACCAGTAGGAGTACGGCACCCCGTCCGGGACGAGATGGGGGAAGTCCTCGCTGCCCGTCGCCGGGCCGGGGTCGAAGACCGTGCCCGCGCCGAGGACCTCGGTGTGGACGGCGGCGATCCGGCGGTCGGTGTCCGCGTCGTTGACCATCGTGGGCAGGCTGGTCCCGATGGTCACCTCGGGCTCGCGCGGGCAGCCCGCGGCGATGCACTCGCCGGACGCGATACGGCGGATCGCGGCGATCATCCGGTCCCGGACGTCGGCGGACTGGGTGCGCAGGTTGAGGGAGATCCGGGCGGTGGTCGGGATGATGTTGTGGCGGGTGCCGGCCTCGATGCGGCCCACGGTCAGGACCGCGGAGTCGCGGGCGGCGATCTCGCGCGAGACGACCGTCTGGAGACGGGTGACCAGGTAGGCGGCCGTGACGACCGGGTCGACCGTCGACTCGGGGCGGGAGCCGTGGCCGCCGAGCCCGTGGATCTCGATGTCGATGTCCGTGGAGGCCGACATGATCAGGCCGGGCACGTGCGGGTAGAACCCGGCGGGGCCCGGTGCCGCGTGCTGGGCGAGCGCCGCGTCCGGACGCGGGACGCGCTCGTACAGGCCGTCGGCGACCATCGCCGCCGCGCCCCCGCCCGTCTCCTCGGCGGGCTGCCCCACCAGGACCAGCGTTCCCGACCAGGTGTCCCGCCCGGCGGCCAGCGCCTCGGCGGCGCCCGTCAGCCAGGTCACATGCAGGTCGTGCCCGCAGGCGTGCATCGCACCGTCCACGGTGGAGGCGTACGGCAGCCCCGTCTCCTCCCGCACCGGCAGCGCGTCCATGTCGGCGCGCAGCAGCACGGTCGGTCCTTCGCCGTTGCGCAGCACCGCGGCGACACCGGTGCCGCCGATGCCCTCGACGGTGTCGTAGCCCGCCTTGGTGAGGCGTTCGGCGAGCTTGGCGGCGGTGCGGTGCTCCCGGCCGGAGAGCTCCGGGTGGCGGTGCAGGTCCCGGTAGAAGTCCTCCAGGTCGGGGACCGGGAGGTCGGCGGTGAGGTCAAGTGCGGTGCGCGCGGCGGGGGAAGAGGTCACGACGGCAGCGTATGCGGGTCGTATGTGCGTGCGGGAGCCCCGGCGGGACAGGGGGGATGTCCCGCCGGGGCGGTCTCGGTCGGCTGTTGCCGGTCTCGGCCGGTCACTTGGTGCCCAGCTTGATCGCCAGGCGCAGGATGTTCGCGATCGCCTGGAGGGTGTCGAAGTGGTAGCGGCCGATGTTCGGCGCGAGGGCGGCCTCGATCCGGTCGGAGATCGCGTGGAAGCGGGCGCCCTCGGAGATCGCCTCGACGTAGAACATCAGCGCGCCGGCGCGCTGGGCGCCGGTGGAGTCCGCGGCGGCCAGGACGCCCTGGTTGTACGCCATCCACGAGTAGGAGAACCGGGGGCTGCGCACGGTCTGGTGGGCGGGACCTCGTCGATCATGCCCCGGCAGGCGGGCTTGCCGTCGTTGAGATGCGGTCGGGCTCCAGTCGTTCGGTGTGGGGGATGCCACGACCGACGATCGCGACCGGAATGTTGATTCGCACGTCCCTCTGACCAGGTCAATCAATTCCGGCGGGGGCAGAAGAGCCGTCGGTGCGGCGGTGGCTGTCACCCAGCCGTCACTCGCGGGCAACCCGGCCGTTTCCTGGCCATCCGTATGGTCATCGCTCCGGATGTCGCTTTCGTCAGGTGCATGGAGGTACGCGCATGGGTCGTCCCGAGCGGCCGGTCGACCCCGGGGCCGGTGCCGTGCAGGGGCTCGCGCACGCGCTGCGGGAACTGCGCCGCGCCGCGGGCGGACCCTCGTACCGGACGATGGCGAAGGCGGCGGGCTTCGCGGCGACCACGCTTTCCCAGGCCGCGGCCGGTGAGCGGCTGCCGAGGCTCGCGGTCGTGGAGGGATACGTACGGGCCTGCGGCGGCGACCCGGCAGAGTGGGGCCCGCGCTGGAAGGAGGCCGAGGCAGAGGTCGAGGCCGAGGCGAGCCTGATCCGCGCGGCGGAGACGGAGGACGGCGGCGGCCCGGTGCCCTACCGCGGGCTCGCCCGGTTCGAGCCGGGCGACCGGCATCTCTTCTTCGGCCGGGACCGGGTGGTCGACGAGGTCAACGCGCTGGTCTGCGACCACCGGTTCGCGGTGCTGTTCGGCCCCTCGGGCAGCGGCAAGTCGTCCCTGCTGCGGGCCGGACTGATCCCGCGGCTGCGCGAGGAACTGGCCACCCGCGGCCACCCGGCGACCCTGCGCGTCCTCACCCCCGGCCCGACCCCCGCCACCACCTACGGACATCTGCTCACCCCCGCCCCGGAGGAACCGGCGAGCTGGGTGGTGGTGGACCAGTTCGAGGAGGTCTTCACGCTCTGCTCGGACGCGCGGGAACGATCCCGCTTCATCGACCTGCTGCTCGCTTCCCGCGCCCAGGACACCCGCCTACGGGTACTGGTCTCCGTCCGAGCCGACTTCTACGCCCGCTGCGCCGAACACCGCGCCCTGGCGGACGCCCTTCGGGGGGCCGCGCTGCTGCTCGGTCCGATGACGGCACAGGAGTTGCGCGAGGCGGTGGTGGGCCCGGCCCAGGCGGTCGGCTGCCTGGTCGAACGGACCCTGACCGCCCGCCTGGTGGAGGAGGTCCTGGACGAACCGGGCGGCCTGCCGATGCTCTCCCACGCGCTTCTGGAGACCTGGCGCCGCCGCCGGGGCCGACTGCTCACCCTCGCCGGATACGAGGCCGCCGGCGGAGTACGCGGCGCGATCGCGGCGACCGCGGAGGAGGCGTACGGCGCCCTGTCCCCCGAGGAGGCCCGCACCGCCCGCCACCTGCTCCTGCGCATGGTCGTACCGGGCCAGGGCACCCCCGACACCCGCCGCCCACTGACCCGCCCCGAACTGGCGGACTGGGACGACCCCGACGTGCCGGCCGTCCTGGAACGTCTGACCCGCGCCCGCCTCCTCACCGCCGACGAGGACGCCGTCCACCTCGCCCACGAGGCCCTCATCACCTGCTGGCCCCGCCTCCACGACTGGATCGAGCGGGACCGGGAACGCCTCCGCCACCACCGGATGCTGACCGAAGCGGCGCGCACGTGGCTGGAACACGACCGGGATCCGGGGGCGCTGTATCGGGGGGCGCGGTTGGCACGGGCGGAGGAGTTGTTCGGCGAGGACACCGGGGGTTCCGGGGGCGCCGACGGTCGTACGGTCGCCCCCGACCTCACCCTCACCGTCGCCCTCACCACCCCCGAACGAGCCTTCCTGACCGCCGCCCTCGACGCCCGCGCCGCCGAACACCGCGCCGCCGCCCGGATCAGCCGCAGGCATCGCGTCCTGGCCGTGTCCCTGTCCGCCGTGCTCGTGGTCGCGGTGCTGTCGGCCTTCGCCGTCGTCCATGAGCGGGACGACAATCTGCGGCGGCGTACGCAGAGTGCCGCCCGTCAGGTCGCCGACGTCGCCGACGGGCTGCGTACCACCGACCCGCGCACCGCGCAGCAACTCGGCGTCGCCGCCTGGCGGACGGCCCGGTTGCCCGAGACGCGACGGGCGCTGCTCGGTTCGCTCGCGCAGGTGGAGACGGACACGTTCACCGACCCCGCGCCCGGCGCGGACACCGTGCGCGTGCTCACCGACGGCGGCCGTACCCTGCTCAGCGCGAGCGGCCGTACCTGGCGCACCTGGGACGTGACCACCCACCGTGCCACCGGCTTCGGCCGGGTGCCCGCCGGCACGGTGACCGAGGCCGGCGCGTCCGCACACGTCCTCGGGGTCACCGACGGGGACGGCACGCTGCGGCTGTGGAACACGGTCACCGACCGCTGGTCCGGGCCGCAACTGCACGACGTCGGCGACGTCCACTTCACCGGCGACGGCCGCTTCCTCCTCGCCACCGAGGGCGATCGCGTGCGGCTGCGCTCGGTCACCGACGGCCTAGTGCTGTTCGACTCCCGGGCACCGGACGCGGCTCTCACCGCCGTGAGCGGGGACGGTCGTACGGCCGCGGCCTGTTCGGCGGATGGCGTGCAGGTGTGGAACACGGCCAATTCCCGTCCCCTGAACGGAACTTGGCGACAGGAACCCGCCCTCTGCGACACCGACACCTCCGTTCTCGAAATCTCCGGAGACCGGCTCGCCGTCGCCACCGGCACCGGACTGCGCGTCTGGGACACGACGACCGGCCGCAAGGTCGCCGACCTCCAGGACGGCGGGACGCAGTACGCGTCCTTCAGCCCGGACGGCACCTTCGTGGCGACGGCCGACGGTTCGGAGCTGCGCGTCTGGCGGCTCTCGGACCCCGGCGCGCCCGTCCTCCGCCACGCCCTCGACAACCAGCGCCTCTACGGCGGCCTCGCCTGGGACCGCGACGGCCGGACCCTGCGCTATCCGGAGAGCGGCACCGTCCACACCCTCGACCTCGGGGCCGCGGTCACCCACGACTGGCGCGACACCGCCCTGGACGACGTCCGGTTCAGCGCGGACGGCCGCACCTACGCCACCACCCGGCGCACCGGCGACCACTACCTCTTCCGCCTCTACGACACCTCCGACGGCCGTGTCCTGCACACCTTCCCGCCGGTCCCCGTCCCCGTCTCCACCGACCCCGCGCTGCCGACCGTCCCCGCCGAGACCCTTCCCCTGATGGCCTTCGGCCCGGACGGCACCCGGTTCGTGTACGGGGTCTCGGCGCCGGGCCGGGAGGCGGTGGGGCAGCGGTTCGGGGTGTGGGACGTGCGGCGCGGGAGGTCCGTGGCGACGCTGGACCTGCCCGGCGCGGCGGTCGTCTCACTCGCCCTCGGTCCGAGCGGCGGCCACGCCCTCCACACGGTCCGTGACACCTCCATCGGCCAACTCGCCGACGAGACATGGGACTTCGCGCGCCACCGCAGGACCTCCGTCCTGACCGGCGTGACCGGCTCCCACCTCGCCGTCCGCCCCGACGGCGGGCTGCTGGTCGGCGAGGGGCGGCTCGCCCGGCTGCCCTCGGGCCGTTCCACCGGCGCCGACCTCGTGCAGGGCGACGAGATCGGCGCCCTCGCCTTCACCGCCGACGGCTCCGCACTCGCGGTCGGCGACCAGACGGGCCGGGTCCACCTGTGGGACGGAGCGGTCCGCCACCGCACCGGCATCCTCCGCAACGTCTTCCCCGCCCCCGTCGGCACCGACCCGGAGGGCGTCTCCGCCCTCGCCTTCAGTCCCGACGGCCGCACACTTGCCGTCGCCGGTGACGCGGGCAGTCTGCAGCTCTGGGACGTGGGCACCCAACAGCCGCTCAGCAGCGGCCCGTTGACGACTCCGGGCGAGGCCATCACGTCGCTCGCGTTCAGCCCGGACGGCCGCACGGTGTTCGCGGGCAGCGCGCACGTCCCGCTCCAGCAGTACACCGTCGACCCGGAGCGGGCGCTGGCCCGGGTCTGCGCCAGGACGGGTAACGCGGAGCTGACCCGGGCGCAGTGGCGGACGTACGTGCCGGACGCGCCGTACCGCCGCATCTGCTGAAGTCACCCGTACGGAGCAGCCCACGCGGCCACGTCTCCGCGGCGCTGCTCCACTGATTATCAGCAAGGGGGCTGGTAGTACCCACCGAAGGAAGTGCCGCTCATGGCTGTCCCTGAATCCACCCTCGCCATCGACTTCACCCAGGGACTGAACGACGCCTGGTCGAAGGTCGCGCAGTTCGTGCCCCAGCTCGTCGGTTTCCTGGTCATCCTGGCCATCGGCTGGTTCGTGTCGAAGATGATCGCCCGCGTCCTGGACCGCGTGCTGCGCAGGGTCGGCTCGGAGCGGCTGTCCGAACGGGCGGGTACGGAACGGTACTTGCGGGACTCCAAGTACGACATGACCGGCATCGTCTGCAAGATCGTGTACTACGCGCTGATGCTGATCACCCTCCAGCTCGCGCTGGGCGTCTTCGGCGCCAACCCGGTCAGCACGATGATCAACGGCATCGTGGCCTGGCTGCCGCGCGGCATCGTCGCGGTGGTCCTGATCGTCGTGGCGATGGCCATCGCGAACGCGGTGCGCGGGATCGTCGGCAGCGCGCTGTCGTCGATGTCGTACGGCAGGATGCTCGCGACGATCGTCTGGGCCTGCATCGTGGCGCTGGGCGTGATCGCCGCGCTCGGCCAGGCGGGCATCGCGACCTCGGTCACCCAGCCCGTCCTCTACGCGGCCCTCGCTACCGTCGCCGGAATCATGATCGTCGGTGTCGGCGGCGGCATGATCGCGCCGATGCGCCGGCGCATGGAGCGCATGCTGATGGCGGCGGAGCGCGAGACGACCAACGCGAAGGGCAGCCTTACGGCGTACCAGGCGGGCCGCGCGGACGCGATGGGCAACCAGCCGGTGCGGGAGCGCACGGACATGGGCACGGGCACGGACATGCGGACGGACCCGCGCCAGGACATGTAGCGGCCGCCGGTGTCGGTGCAGGTGAGGTGGGTGATCCGGAGTTGATTCGCCCCTGGGGCGGGACTGTCGGATCAACTTCCCGGCGATGACGATCGGAGGCGTCGCCACCCGTGACGGGTGGTGGCGCCGACCGACGTATCGACGAGGAGAACGACCATGAAGGTGTTCCCGCGAGGCCGCCGCCGACTGGCTCTGCTTGCGCCCGCTCTCGCCCTGGTGCTCATCCCCTTCTCCACGGGGACCGCCAGCGCGAACTCCAGCCCCGGCTGGGGCGACGACAAGCCGGACGTGCTGGCCGGCTGCAACCACCACGGCGATGTCCGCTGGCCGAGGTCGTGCCAGTACCACGAGGTCAACGCCTGGACCGCGCTCGGCAAGCGGCACCAGGCCAGTAACGTGGTCGGGAACTGCGGGGGCACCGACAACGGCACGTACGCCGTGACCTACAGCTACGCGACGAACACCTCGTACTCCTACGAGCAGGGCCAGAGCATCGAGGTCAGCGCGGGACTCTCGGACACCTTCGAGGCGGGCATGACCGCCAGCTCGTCGTCCTCCGAGACCTGGACCCTGGGCAACACCCGCACCGCGACCAGCACCATCACCAACACGATCCGCCCCGGCTACAAGGGCGCGTACTGGTTCGCGCCCTGGGTCCGGCACTCGGTGGGCTGGATCGAGGCGCACTACGGCAAGCGCACGAACGGCCACTACTACTGGTACTACCCGGGCCAGGGCTCCTCGGGCATCCACATCGACACCCCGGTCGCCTGGGCGGACGGCTCCCTGAAGGGCGAGCTGTACTGGGCGACGTGGAAGTGCTGAACCCGCCTCACCCGGCGGACCGGGGCCCGGCTGAGTGAGACACCGGCGACCGGTCCGCCGCCTTGGCCGGGCTTGCCGCTGCCGCGCCGATCAGGGCGGCTACGGCGATGACGGCGGCGCAGAATCCTCTGACGTAACGCGCGGACATACCAACCTCGCAACGACAGTGACGGCGACGGCAACAGCGAAGAGTTAAGCACGCTTAATGCGTGCCTAACTTAAGGGGTTGGAGTGCGCAACGGGAAGGGCTTCAAGGGGAGTTGAGCCAACGGAAACCCGTTTTCAGTCACCCCGGCGCTGCTCCGGAAGCAGCCCGTGCCGGTGTACCAGCCAGCTGATGGCCGTCAGCCTGCACACCGCGTAGTCGTGCCCGACCGGCTCCCGCCAGTCCAGCTCCGCGAGCGCGTCCAGAAAACCGAGCGCGTAGTCGGTGAGGTCGGCGTGGTCCGGGGCCGGGGGCGTCAGCTCCGCCCCGCCCGCCGACAGACGTTCCCGCAGCTCGGCGACATGCTGGTCCACCGCGGCCGTGAAGGCAGGCTCGAAGGCGAACTCCGCGAAGCGGGGCCCGTAAGCGCTGCTGATCTTGGCCAAAGGGGACATTTCTCCACCGTACGGCAGCCTGGCGCGGGTGAGTTACGTGATTCCCGTCACCGGGATACGACGCAGTGGTTACGCTCGGCGACAGGCCGTAACTACTCGGAGGTGGCTGTCGCATGGTCCACGTTCGTCAACTCGACCCGAGCGCGTCGCCGTTGGACTACTTCGGCTACGAGTGCCGCCGCCTGAGGGAAGCGGCGAGCCTCACACTGGAGGCCCTCGGCAAGATCCTCTACTGCACCGGCTCGCTCATCGGGCAGATCGAGACGGCGCAGAAGGTCCCGACCCGGAACTTCGCCGAACGCCTCGACGCCGCGTTCATGACGGACGGGTCCTTCACCCGCATGATCGGCATGGTTCTGCGGAGCCAACTGCCGAACTGGTTCCAGCCGTACGTGGACATGGAGGCGAAGGCCGCGTACATCTCCACGTATCAGTGCCAGGTGGTCTACGGCCTTCTCCAGACGCCGGAGTACGCGGCGGCGGTGCTGGCTGTCGACTACCCGGACAAGATCGAGGAGATGGTCTCGGCGCGCATGGAACGGCAGCGCATCCTGGACAAGAAGCAGCCGCCTGCGGTCTGGGTCGTCCTCGATGAGGCCGTGCTGTACCGCGAGATCGGTGGCCGTGAGGTCATGCGTAAGCAACTCGCTCGTCTGGTGAGCTACCGCGAGAACCCATGGGTGAACATTCAGGTGCTGCCGTTCTCCGTGGGCGCTCACGCCGCGACGATGGGCTCCTTCAATCTCCTGCGCTTGGACGACGACCCGGACATCTACTACTCCGATGGCTACGACCAGGGGCGTATGACCGCCAACCCGGAAGTCATCAAGGGGCGTTCGGTCGGATACGCTCGCTTGCAGGCCACTGCCCTCTCGGTGGAGGAGTCGGCCGACCTGATCGCGCGCGTGATGGAGGAACGTTATGGAGACCCGACGGAAGACGTGGCGTAAGTCCAGCTACAGCGGCAGCAATGGTGGTGACTGCATCGAGTGCGCGCCCGTCGGCACGGTCGCGTGGCGCAAGTCGTCCTTCAGCGGCAGCAGCGGTGGCGAATGCGTGGAGATCGCCGAGGGTGCTCCCTGCATCGCGATCCGTGACTCCAAGAACCCCGGCGGAGCCATCCTCACCGTCTCCCGTCGCCGCTTCGAGGACTTCATCAACTCACTCTCCATGTAACTGAGTTACTCGCCAGTCTGTAACTCCGCTTACTGGCATGATTAATGCATGGTGAGACGGGACGACCCGGAAGTCATCGGGCGCAGGGTCCAGCAGTTGCGGCACGAACGCGGGCTCACCCAGCGGCAGTTGGCCGAGCCCGCCTACACACCCGCGTACATCTCCACCCTTGAGGCCGGCCGCGTCCGCCCCTCCGACGACGCGCTACGGCACCTCGCGGAACGACTCGGCGTCGCCTACGACGAGCTGGCCACCGGCCGCCCCGCCCACCTCGCCACCGAGCTGCGCCTGCGGCTGACCGGCGCCCAACGCACCCTGGCGACAGGGGAGTCGGAGGAAGCGGCAGAGCAGTACGCCCAGCTGCTCGCGGAGGCGGAGTCGCACGGGCTGGTGGACGAGGAAGCCATCGCGTTGCTCGGCCTGGGCGAGTGCGGCCTTGACACCGGTGACCTGTCCGCGGCCCGCATGTACTTCGAGCGAGCAGAACAACGCCTCGCCGACGAGCCCCTCCCCTCCCGCGTCCCCGCCATCCGCGGCCGTGCCGTCGCGCACTACCTCACCGGTGAACTCCGTTACGCCGTCTACCTGTTGGAGTCCACGCTCGACGAGCTGAACCGCGGCGGCCTGCACGACCCCGACGCGCTCCTGCTCCTCTACGCGAGCGCGATAGGGCCGTACATGGACATGGGCGCGCACGCGAGGGCGGCCCAGGCGGCGGAGTTGGCGCTGGCGCTCGCGCCGCAGGTGGCGGACCCGGCGCTGTTGGCGCGCATGCACAGGTCGGTGGCGCGGACGCTGATAGCGGAGGGCAAGGTCGCCGAGGCCGACGCCTCGCTCGCGAAGGCCGCCGATCTGTACCGCCAGCTCCAGTTCCGTACCGAACTCGCCAACTGCCACTGGATGCGCGGCTACGTCTACGCCCAGGACGGCGAACTGGAGCGCGCCGAGGTCGAGTTGAGGCAGGCGCTGGCCATGCTGACGGCGAAGCGCGCGGCGCTGTACAGCAGCCAGGTGGCCGTCGAGCTGGCCGACGTACTCCACAAACGCGGCAAGTCCGACGAGGCCGCCACCCTCCTCCACGACGTCCTCAGCGACCTCAGCTCCGAACGCGGCGCCCTGCACTCCGCCGCCGCCCACCGCCTCCTCGGCATCATCGCCGAGGACGCCCGCGACACGGACGCGGCCGAGGAACACTACGTCCGCGCCCTCAGCCTCCTGGAGCGGGCGGGCGCGGCCGGCGACCTGGCCGACCTGTGCCGGATGCTCGGCGATCTGCTCCGCCGCACCGGCCGGGTGGAAGCGGCGCTCGACGCCTACCGCACGGGCCTCGGCCACCGTACGGCCCCCGGAACCACGACCCTCGGACCGGCGCCCGCACAGCCTCCTCTTTGACAAACCGGGGATACCGCACAGCGCCGACGGTTACCGTGCGACGGACGAGTACGAGACGTAGTCGTACGAAACCGGATGAGACAGGCGCGTGCGCGTGCAGAACGAACGGACCGTGGCCGACGGCCTGCGCCTGGCCGTACGCGCCATGGTCTACGCGGTCCTCGGCGGCGCCGCGCTCATAGCGATCGCGACGGTCGTGTCCGTCCTCGGCCCGATGCTGGCGATCGACCTCTACACCCCGCCCGTGGCGGCCTGGTGGACGGTCTTCACGGCGGTAGCCGTACAGGGCGTCCCTTTCCTGCTCCTGGGCACGGTGGTGTCGGCGGCGATCGGAGCATTCGTCCCCGAGCGGGTGTTCACCCGCCTCCTCCCCCGCAATCAGGCGCTGGCCGTCCCGATCGCGGGCGCGGCAGGAGTCGTACTCCCGGGTTGTGAGTGCGCGTCGGTACCGGTGGCGAGCAGCCTGATGCGGCGGGGTGTGGCACCGGCCGCGGCCCTGGCCTTCCTGCTGTCGGCCCCGGCGATCAACCCGGTTGTCCTGGTGGCCACTTCGATCGCCTTCCCGGGCCAGCCGAAGATGGTGCTGGGCCGCCTGGTCGCCTCCCTCGCGACGGCGGTGGTGATGGGCTGGCTGTGGGCGCGCTTCGGCAAGGAGGAGTGGCTACGACTCCCGAAGCGCACGCGGACCACCGCCTCTTCGCCTGCGGGTATGAAGGCCTTCGTCGCGGGCCTGCAACACGACTTCCTCCATGCGGGCGGCTTCCTGGTCCTGGGCGCGGCAGCGGCGGCGACCTTCAACATCGCCGTACCGCGCTCGATCCTGGACATCTTCACGGGCTCGTCCTGGCTGTCGCTGCTGTTGCTGGCCCTCCTGGCGGTGGTGCTGTGCGTGTGCAGCGAGGCGGACGCGTTCGTCGCGGCCTCGCTGAGCGGCTTCTCGCCGGCGGCGAAACTGGCGTTCATGGTGGTGGGCCCGATGGTCGACCTGAAACTGATCGCGCTGCAGGCGGGCACGTTCGGCCGTTCCTTCGCGTTCCGCTTCTCCTCGACGACCTGGCTGGTCGCCGTGACGAGCAGCACGCTCGTGGGCTGGTGGTTGCTGTGAGGCGCTACGGCTCGGCGGTCCTCCTCCTGCTGACGGGCGGGGCGGTCCTGCGGATCTCCCTCTTCAGCGACCTGTATCTGCGGTACGTGCAGGCGGCGTTGCGGCCGTACTTGGTGATCTCCGGTGCGCTGTTGATGCTGTTGGGGGTCGTGGCGGCGGTCAGGGGGATGAGCCACCGGGACCACGAGGAGGCACACGAAGACCACGAGGAGGAAGAGGAAGCGCACTCCCATGGCGGCCCCCGCATCGCCTGGCTCCTCACCCTCCCCGCCCTCGCGCTGCTCCTCTTCCCTCCCCCCGCGCTGGGCTCGTACAGCGCGGGGCGCGAACAGGCGCAGTTGGCGGCACAGGGCGTGGGCACCTTCCCCGCGCTGCCCGCCGCCAAGGTGCTGGACATCTCGGTGGCCCAGTACAGCTCACGGGCGATCTACGACACGGGCCACTCGCTCAAGGGCCGCACGGTCCGCATGACGGGCTTCGCCACCCACGGCTCGAACGGCACCTGGTACGTCACCCGCCTGGTCGTCACCTGCTGCGCCGCCGACGCCACGACCAGCAAGGTCGAGATCAGAGGCACCGAGGCCACCGACGCCCCCCAGACCGACACCTGGGTCACCGTCACCGGCACCTGGCTCCCCAAGGGCAGACTCGGCACGGACGGGGCGTGGCCCCCACTGCTCGACGCGACCACGGTCACGCAGGTGAAGCAGCCGGCGGATCCGTACGAGAAGCGGTGAGCGGTGACCGTCGTCGGTCTTTGGAGTCGTCGGTCCTTAGATCTGCACCCGCCCCTGCCGCTGCACATCCGTCAGCCGCTGCGCCCCGATCTCCAGTGCCCGGCTCATCGCGTCCGGGGGTACGTTCGCCAGCCCCCCGTTCGTGAGGGTGATCGTGTCGTCGCCGATGCGGACGGCGGCGGTGTCGAGGGTGAGGGTGGACTGGTCGCCCTCCGGGGTGGTGCCGGTGAGGGTGAGGTGGAGGCCTTCGCGGGCGTCGCCGACGTTCGGGAGGGTGGCTTCCGTGAGCGTCACGGTCTGCGGGCCCGAGCGGGTTGTCGTCGCCGTGAAATGGGCGCATTTCTGGGGGAGTGTCTTCAGCCAGGCCAGGGTGCGGTCCACGTCGGAGGACTTGAACGCGGCCACCTGGTAGTGGAGTTGGGCCTCGTCGTCGGTGTCGTCGAGGCCGATGACCGCCTGCGCGGTGGCGGGGGTGCCGAGGAGTTCGTCGGCGTAGAGCGCGTCGAGGAGGCGTTGGCAGTCGGGGTCGGCGGTCTTCGCCTTGAGGAGGCTGTCGCGCCAGGTCGCCGTGCCCTGGGTCGGGGTCCAGGGGGCGCCCAGGTCCGTGTCCGCGATCAGCGCGGTCTGCGCCTGTGCCTGGGTGAGGACGGGGGCCGCCGCCGGGGACGCGTGCGCCGCGGGGGTTCGTACGGCCGAGGGGGACGGCGCGCTCGTCACCTTGTGCAGGGCGGCCTCGTTCGCGCAGCCCGCGACCGTCAGCAGGGTGCCCGCCGACAGTGCCGAGGCGAGGAGGAGGACACGGGCCGGGGAACGGGTCATCGAGGGTGCCTCCTGGGGCGGACGCGTGACGCGGATGCGTGGCGCGGATGTCGGCGCGTGCTCCCACGGCACCATCGCCCGCGCCCGCCCACCAGCGCTCCGGGCCGTCCGGGTGACTGCCGGCATCGTCGCGCGCCATCGGGAAACCAATACCGGCCATTCGATTCCTCATTGGCCGCCCTTCCTCACCCCGCCTACTGTCGAAGGCACCTCACCGACCATCGCCCTGGAGACCCCCATGTCGAAGATCCTCTTCGTGCTGACCGGCGCCGACCACCTCACCCTGGCCGACGGGACCCTGCACCCCACCGGCTACTGGGCCGAGGAGGCCGTCACCCCGTTCGAGGCCTTCAAGGCGGCCGGTCACGAGGTCGTCGTCGCGACGCCCGGCGGTGTCGTACCGCCCGTGGACCGGGGCAGCCTCGCCGCCGACTACAACGGCGGTCAGGAGAACGCCGACCGCGTCGCCGCCGTGCTCGCGTCGAGCCCCGAGTTCCAGCACCCGGTCAAGCTGACCGAGGTCGACCTCACCGACTACGCCGCCGTCTACTACCCCGGCGGCCACGGCCCGATGGAGGACCTCGCCGTCGACGCCGACTCCGGCCGCCTCCTCACCCTGGCCCTGGCCTCCGGCAAGCCGCTCGGCGTGGTCTGCCACGGCTCGGCCGCGCTGCTCACGGCGACCAGGGAGGACGGTACGAACGCCTTCGCCGGGCGGCAGCTCACCGGGTTCACCAACGTCGAGGAGACACAGGGCGGCCTCGCCCCCAAGGTGAAGTGGCTGCTCCAGGACCGGCTGGTGGAGCTCGGCGCCGACTTCCAGGAGGGCGAGCCGTGGGCCCCGTACGTCGTGGTCGACGGCAACCTCGTCACCGGGCAGAACCCGGCCTCCTCGGCGCCGGTCGCCGACGAGCTCCTCAAGAAGCTCGCCTGAACAATTCCCTCGCGCGGGCCGTCGTACGACTGCTACTGTCCGCCGTATGAAGCGCGCCCGTTCCTTCAGGACGACGACGCCGGAGAGTGTCCCGGCGCGCTGACTGCTGACCAAGTCGAAGCCCCGGGGCGAGTGCCCCGGGGCTTTGTCGTGTGGTGCTCGCCTGTCGGCCCTTTCTTCCGCGAGGAGTTCACCATGTACGACCACCGACGTCTCGGCCGCGAACTCGGCCTCTTCGACACCGACCCCCTGATGGGCGCCGGACTGCCGTACTGGCTACCGGACGGTGCCGTCGTCCGGCATCAACTGGAGGAGTACGTACGGGAGTTGGAGTGTGAGGCCGGGTACCGGCACGTGTACTCGCCCGTCCTCGGCAAGCGTGAGCTGTACGAGATCTCCGGGCACTGGTCGCACTACAGCGACGACATGTTCCCGCCGATGCGACTGGGCGCCGAGGAGGTCGTGCTGCGCCCGAGCCTCTGTCCGCATCACGCGCTCATCTACCGCTCCCGCTCCCACAGTTACCGCGAACTGCCCCTCCGTATCGCCGAGTTGGGCGGCATGTACCGCTCCGAACTCTCCGGCGTCCTCGGCGGCCTGACCCGCGTCCGCGCCATCCAGCTCAACGACGCCCACATCTTCTGCACCCTCGACCAGGCCGTCGAGGAGGCCCGCGCCGCCCTGGCCCTCATCGCCCGCGCCTACGCCGATCTCGGCATCCGCGCCTCCCGCTACCGGCTGTCCCTGCCGGGGGACGGCGGCAAGTACGTTGCCGATCCGGCCCTTTGGCGCCGGGCGACCGAGATGTTGCGCGAGGTCCTCGACGGCTCGGGCATCTCCTACGACTCCGCCGAGGGCGAGGCCGCCTTCTACGGCCCGAAGATCGACGTCCAGATCGAGGACGCGGCCGGCCGCGAGGCCACCCTCTCCACCGTCCAGATCGACTTCCACCAGCCCGAACGCTTCGACCTGCACTACATCGGCGCCGACGGCGCGAAACACCGGCCGGTCATGGTGCACCGCAGTGTCATCGGGAGTGTCGAGCGGGCGGTGGCACACCTGGTGGAGGAGCACGGCGGGGCGTTCCCGGCATGGCTGTCGCCGCTGCAGTTGATGGTCCTCCCGGTGTCGGAGGCGCAGGAGCAGCAGGCCTACGACCTCGCCGAGCAGGCCCGCGCCCAGGGACTGCGTGCCGAGGTCGCCGTCGAGGGCAGCCTCGGTGCCCGGATCCGAGCGGCGCGGCTGGTCCCGTACCAGGCGGTGATCGGCGAACGGGAGGCCGACGCGGGCCTGGTCGCCGTACGACTGCGGGACGGCCGCCGGGTCGACCCGCTGCCGCCCGCCGACCTGCTGCACCGCGTCACCGCGCAGGTCGGGGCGCGCGGCGCCGAACTGTGGGCCGATGCGTAAGGTCGCAACCGAACAGCACCCTTGCGTCGAGAGGACCCTGCCGTGACCGGTCAGCCCATCCCCGTGATCATCGACTGCGACACGGGGGTCGACGACGCCCTGGCGCTGCTGTTCGCCGTCCGGCACCCGGGACTCGACCTGCGCGCGGTCACCTGCGTGGCCGGGAACACGGACGTGGACCAGGTCGTACGGAACACCCTGATCGTCCTGGACCACGCCGGGGCCGGTGACATCCCGGTCGCGCGCGGTGCGGCCCGGCCGCTGATCGAACCGGCCCGGTCGGCCGCGCACGTCCACGGGCAGGACGGCATGGGCGACATGGGGCTGCCCGCGTCGGCGCGCAAGCCCGTCGACGTGGACGCGGTGACGCTGCTGCGCCGCGAGATCCTCGCCTCCCCGCGCCCGGTCACCCTCATCCCCACCGCACCGCTGACGAACATCGCGCTGCTCCTGCGCACGTTCCCCGAGGTGACCCGCAACATCGAGCGGATCGTGTTCATGGGCGGCGCGGTGGCGGTCGGAAACGCCACGCCCGTCGCGGAGTTCAACGTCTGGCACGACCCGGAGGCGGCGGCGATCCTGCTCACGGCAGGGGTGCCGATCACGATGTACGGGTTGGACGTCTTCGAGCGGGTCCAGGTCCCGGCCGCGGACGTGCAGCGACTGCGGGACAGCGCGGTACCGCGCCTGAAACTGGCCGGCGATCTCCTCGCCCACCGCGACCCGGCCGCCTCCGGCGACCCCACCCCCACCGGCGGCCTCGGCGACGCGGGCGCGGTCTGCGCGGTCGCCGACCCGGCCGGCCTCACCACCCGCCTCCTGCCGGTCGAGGTCTCCCTCGCGCCCGGGCCGTCCCGCGGCCAGACGATCGTCGACCGGCGCCCGCGCCACGGCGAGTCCGAGATCCACGACGGGGCACGCGAACAGGCCCTGGTGGACGTGGGGTTGGACGTGGACGTGGACCGGTACGTGAAGCTGTGGCTGGAGACGGTCGAGGGCTAGACCGGGGCGATTCCCCGGCCCGGCCCTCCACCTTCGAACGCTACGAGTGCGAAGCCCGCCGGCGTCGCGTCGCGACCACGATCGCCGCGCCGCCCGCCAGCAGTGCCGCCGCGCCGCCGACGATCGTGCCGGTGTTGCTGCCGCCACCGGTCTCGGCGAGGTCTCCGCCGCCGCCGTTGGGTGAGGGTGCCGCCGGGGCGCTGCTCGAACCGGAGGCGACCGGGGTCGGGTTGTCGGACGGTGTGGTCGACTCGGAGGCGCTCGGGGTCGGGGTCGGGGAGTCGGAGGCGGGCGGGGTGGACTCCGGGGCCGACGGGGGGACCGACGCCGGGGCCGACGGGGACGGGGGCTGCGACTCGGTGGTCGTGCAGTCCTTCGTGCCGCCGTTCCAGGCCGCGATGAGCTTGTCCTTGATGACCGTGTGGTCGGGGCCCTTGGGCAGGTCGCCGTGGACGAAGCCGTCGCCGGCGGCGGGGTTGCCGTCGAACTTGACCGCGCCGCGGTAGAGGTCGATCTGCGCGAAGCAGCCCTCGTCCGGCACCGCGATGTCGAGTGAGTCGGTCTGTCCCTTCTTCACGGTGACCGTGTCGAAGTCGACGAAGACCTGCTGGCCGGAGGTGGCGAAGGTCGGGCCGTGCGCGATGTACGAGGCGAGCGAGGCGGTGCAGGTGCCGGCGTCGCCCGCGGTGCGGACCTTGATGTGGACCTTGCCGTCGTCGGTGGGCTTCAGGTTCTGGTCGTCGACCTTGACGGAGGGGAAGAAGCTGGTGCCGTCCAGCGAGAACTGGCAGCCCTCGGTCTCGGTGACCGTGCCGGCGCCCGAGCCCGGCCGGTAGTGGCCGCCGGACTCCCAGCCGTCACCGCCGCCGCCGTGCCCCCCGGTAGCCCAGGCGCCGGACGCGGCGGCTACGGAGGCCGCGGCGAGGGCGAGGGAGGCGGCGCCCGTCCCCAACAGGCGGCGCACGGTGACACGACTGGCTATGGACATACTGATCCCATCTGGCGTGTACAGGGTGTGGAGGGTGTGGAGCAACGCGAGAAGCACTGGGCTCACCGGTCACATGCGCCACAGCGTGTGCACATCGTGGGTCCAGCAGAAGAAGACTGTCAACTCGCCTTGGTGTAGAGGGAATTCATAAGGAGACCACGTGACCGACCTGTCCTCCCGTGACCCGAACTGGTGGCGTCAGGCCGTTGTGTACCAGGTGTATCCGCGCAGTTTCGCCGACGCCGACGGTGACGGACTCGGGGACCTGAGGGGCATCACCGAGCGGCTCACCCACCTGGCCGCCCTCGGCGTCGACGCTCTCTGGCTGAGCCCCTTCTACCCGTCCGAACTCGCCGACGGGGGCTACGACGTCGCCGACTACCGCGACGTCGATCCGCGCCTGGGCACCCTCGACGACTTCGACGCGATGGTCGCCGAGGCGCACCGGCTGGGCCTGAAGGTCATGGTCGACATCGTGCCCAACCACACCTCGCACCTGCACAGTTGGTTCCAGGAGGCGCTCGCCGCCGACCCCGGTTCCGCCGCCCGCGACCGGTACGTGTTCCGGGACGGACGCGGCCCGGACGGTCAACTCCCGCCCACCGACTGGCCGTCCGTCTTCGGCGGCAGCGCGTGGCGCCAACTGCCGGACGGGCAGTGGTACTTGCACCTCTTCACACCCGAACAGCCCGACCTGAACTGGGACAACGAGGAGGTGCGGGCCGACTTCCGCACCACGCTCCGCTTCTGGTCCGACCGAGGAGTGGACGGCTTCCGCGTCGACGTCGCCCACGCGCTGGTGAAGGACCTCAGCGAGCCGCTGCGCGACATCGGCCCGCTCGCGGCGAACTCCGAGGCGGTCCTCGACGACCTCCCGCCCGGCAGCCACCCCTACTACGACCGCGACGAGGTCCACGAGATCTACCGCGACTGGCGCCGCAGCGTCCTCGACACCTACACCCCGCCCCGCATGGCGGTCGCCGAGGCCTGGGTACCGGCCGCCCGCCGCGCCCTCTACGCCCGCCCCGACGAACTCGGTCAGGCCTTCAACTTCGAGTACCTGGAGGCCGGTTGGGACGCGGACGAACTGCGCGAGGTGATCACCGGCTCGCTCGCCACGGCCCGCGCGGCAGGGGCCTCCGCCACCTGGGTGCTCTCCAACCACGACGTCGTACGCCACGCCTCGCGCCTGATGCTGCCGACGGGCACGGACCCGAACACCTGGCTGCTGTCCAACGGCCGCACGCCACCCGTCGATACGGCGGCCGGCCTGCGCCGCGCCCGCGCCGCGACCCTGCTGATGCTGGCGCTGCCCGGTTCGTCGTACGTCTACCAGGGCGAGGAACTCGGACTGCCCGAGGTCGCCGACCTGCCCGTCGAGGTCCTCCAGGACCCCATCTGGGAACAACAGGGCCACACCCACAAGGGCCGCGACGGCTGCCGGGTACCCCTGCCGTGGACCACGACCGGTCCGTCGTACGGCTTCGGGTCCGGCCCCGCGTGGCTGCCGCAGCCGGCGAGCTTCGCGTCGTACGCCGTCGAGGCACAGGACGGGAGCGAGGGCTCGACCCTGGAGCTCTACCGCAAGGCCCTGCGGCTGCGCCGCAAGCTGCTCGAAGGGGAGTCGCTGACCTGGGCCGCGGACAGTCCGCCCGGGGTGCTGCACTTCACGCGCTCCGAGGGCTGGCGGTGTGTCACCAACCTGTCGGCGGAGCCGGTCACCCTGCCGCCGGGAGAGGTGCTGCTGAGCAGCGAACCGGCGGCGGGCGAGGGGCAGTTGGGGCTGCTGGCTCCGGACACGACCGTGTGGCTGGGGGCGTAGCGCGCTCTGCGGCTGTGGCTGTCGCGCACTCACCCCACGGTCGGGGTCTGGCTGGGGTTGGCCGCGTTCCCGCTGGGCGACTCGCCCGGCAGGACCGGCGGTTGGGTGGTGCTGTTCACCGGCGGGGTGAGGACGACCTCCGGCTGGCCCGCGGCCGGGGGCGGCGGGGTCAGGTCGCCGGCCGGCAGCTTCGGCGGGGTCGTCTCCTGGAAGAGGACCTGGCTGAAGTTGACCAGACCGGTCGCCTCCATCACCGTGATGTGGTCCAGGACCGTCGCGTTGGCCTGGTTGGCGAGGATCCGCACGAGGGTGTTCTCGGTCGTGGAACGGATCTTCGCGATCGTGTTGAAGATCGAACCGTGCGTCACGCGCAGGATGTTGGCGAAGTCCGTGTCGAACTGCTTGCCGCTGTCCGCGTTCAGCGTGTTGATGAACCCCTGCTGCTGCGGGCTCGGCTGGTTCGGGATCGTGATGTTGAGCATCGGCGCGATCTTGCGGACGGTCGAGTCCAGCGCCGCGTGGCCGTCGATCAGGTGCTTGCTCGCGGTGATGACCGCCGGGCTCGCCCCCTTCTTCAGACCTATCTGGCCGACGGGGTACTCCCACAGCCCTGCCGCGCGCACCTTGACCACGAAGTCCCGGTCCGCCTCGGTCAGCGGCCCCCACTGCGTGTTGGCGATCACGCGTGTGGGCGCGCTGGAGACCGTGTTGACGCCCAGCATTGCCGGATAGGCGAGGGCGACGAGAGTCAGGCTGAGGGCACCGCCCACAACCATCGTTCCCGTCGCGTTCCGCGAAAAGCGCACCGTACCTCCTGTGTCGTGGACCGCCCGTCGGCGGTACGGACAGTGGGGAGTACGGATGGGAGGAGCGCGCGGAGTCTTTTGTTTTGGTAAAGCCGGAGTGGGGCGCGTCACAAGTGACGGGTAGTGCCTCCGGTTCGGCGCCCCGATTCCGGGCGGGTTGGGGCTAGTTGAACTGACCGGGCTGGTAGTCGCCCGCCGGCATCGTGAGCATGACGTTCATGCGGTTGAAGCTGTTGATGAGGGCGATCAGCGAGACGAGCGCCATGAGCTGCTCGTCGTCGTAGTGCTTCGCGGCGTTCCCCCACACCTCGTCGCTCACCCCGCCGGCCGCGTCCGCGATCCGGGTGCCCTCCTCGGCGAGCTCCAGGGCGGCGCGCTCCGCGTCGGTGAACACGGTTGCCTCGCGCCACACCGCGACGAGGTTCAGCCGTACCGACGTCTCGCCGGCGGCCGCGGCGTCCTTGGTGTGCATGTCGGTGCAGAACCCGCACCCGTTGATCTGACTCGCCCGGATCTTCACCAGCTCCTGCGTGGCGGCGGGCAGCGGCGAGTCGGCGACGACCTTGCCCGCCGCGATGAAGTGCTTCAGGGCCTTGCCGGCGACGGGGCTGGTGAAGGCGTTGAGTCGGGCACCCATGGTGGGCTCCTCTGCGTTTCGTTGCCGTTGCTTACACAGGACTGACGAAACGGGCGACGCGAATGTGACACGCACAGGGAGCGGCGCGCAAAAAGCGGTGGTGGGGCGCCATCGTCTGCCTCTACCGTGCTGCCGATCGAGTCGTCTGGGTTGGGACGTGCCGTTGTACACCGTGTGAGAACCCCCGAGTGCTGAATCGTCGCGCGTCGCGCAGTTGCGCCGCGCTCCTTTTTGCTGCGGTCTTCTCACTGGAAACGGTGTACTTCTGTGCTCGAAAACTGGGTGGTCATGCCCACCTGCCTGCCGCTCGTCCGCCGCCGCTGCCATGCGTGCGGGGCCGGACACTTCCGGGCGAGCGGCAAGTTCCGCGTCAACGCCCACCACAAGCTGCTGGACGTCTGGCTCCTGGTGCTCTGCACGGGGTGCGGGGACACGGCGAAACTCACGGTCCTGGAGCGGGCCAACGTGCGCTCCGTACGAGCCGATCTGCTGGACCGGCTGCACGCCAACGACCTCGGTCTGACGGCGGAGTTGCTCCAGGATCCAGTCGTGCGGCGCCGTAACCGCATCGCCCTCGACTGGGACGGCGCCTGGCGTCTCGACACCGGCGGCTCGGACCACCTGGACCAGGAGGTGATCGACATCGCGGTCCGTTTCGCGGCCCGGATCCCGGTCCGGCCGGTCCGGCTCATCGCCGAGGGCTGCGGCCTGTCACGGGCCGAGGTCGAAGGCCTGGTCACGGAGGGGAAGTTGGTCTCGACGGTCCGGCTGAACGCCAGACTCTCCGACGACTTCACCTTCACGCTCAAGCGCTGATTCTCCGGCGCACCGGGGGCCTGCCCGCCAACACCCTGGGGGCAGGCCCTCGTTGACGGAATGTTGACCGGTGCATGGCGCAGCGTTGGCGAACCCCCGCTATACGTTCGGGCCCATGCCACCACTCCCCCCACACCCCCAGCGGGCCCGGCAGCAGGCGCCCCTGCCCGTCCTCCCGTACCGCAAGCCCACCAAGGGCCGTGACTACTGGGTGCTGAATGACGTCCTTCCGGATGTCGACGCCGTACGGGAACGGTGTCTTGAGAAGGACGACTGGGTGAAGGGGTATCCGTACACCTCGGAGACCTGGCCGGGGCTGCGCACCATGCCGGGATTGGAGCCCTCCGAACTGGGGCGGATCGAGCGGCTGGTGAAACAGGCCACCGGGGCCAAGGAGTTGTGGGTGCAGAAGGCGCCCGGCGGCGGGACGCTCAACCACAACTGCATCCAGGTCGTAGGGGAGGGCGAGAGCGAGCCCCGGCCCCACACCGACTCGCGGTCGCTGTGCCGGTACGCCGCCGTGCTGTACCTGAACCCGTCCGTGCCGAAGGACTGCGGGACCAGTTTCTATCGGCAGCATCTGCCTGGTGGTCGGCTCGGCGGCAATGTCGTGCAGGCTCCCCACAACAACCTTGTCGAGGCGCTGGGGACGCGGTTCGTGGCGCCGGACGCGTTTGAGGAAGATGTGCGCGTGCCGCACAAGTACAACAGTCTGCTGCTCTACCACGCCAACCTCGTGCACAGTGCCACCGGTTACTACGGCAGCACCCTGGAGGAGAAGCGGATGACCGCCGTCTTCTTCTGGATGGCCTGACCCCCCCACCAGCGCAGTCAGTAGCGCAGCGCCGTTCCGGTTTCCGCCCTCACGTCACCCGACAGCTTGCGGTTGCTGCGGGCGGTCCCTGTGCCGGACTTTCCGGCCGGGACGTCGGAGACGGTGACGACCACGGTGTCGAGCAGATTCCCGCCCGTGTCCTTGAACTCGACCTGTACGGCGAAGGACTTGGCCGAACCGGCCTTGTTGTCGGCGGTGACCTCGACAGTGCTGCGCCCGGCCGAGTCCGTGGTCGGCGTGCCCAGCTTCACCGCGTCCTTGGCGTCGACGCCGTTCTTCACCTCGTCGAGTCTTCGGCCCGCCTCGGCGGTCGCCGACGCGATGGCAGCCGTGGCCTGCGATCCGATGGACGCGACGGCGGACGCCGCCTTGCTCGCGACGGAGGAGGGGCTGCTGTCGTCGGAACAACCGGTCAGGCCGGTGAGGACAGTGAGGGTGACGGCTACGACGACCGCCGTCGGCGCCGTGCCACCCCTGGACCTCGCCATGTCGCCTCCATGAGTTGCCGCTTCCCCGGGCCGTCCCTCAAGTGAAGGTCCGTTGCCGTGCCCCCGCATGCCGGACTCCCCCGAACGGCGTGGCACTCCTCGCGGAACCGGTCCGTCGGGGATGCGCTCGTCGCCGCGCTGCGGATCGCCCGCGCGCTGTACCTGGACGCGCTCCCGGCCGGGGCGTCGTAGCCCACCGCCGCGGCGGTGTTCGACGCGCTGACCCGGTTCCCGAGCACGACGGTGCGGATGGTCGTGGCGGTGGGGCCGGTGCTCGCGCTGCTGTTCGCGCTGGGGGGCGTGGAGTTCCTGGCGGTGGGCGAAGGCCCGGGGGCGAGGACCCGGGGCTCACCCGGACGGCGTAACCCCCCTGGTGGAGGGCGGGCCTCGGCCGGATGGTCGAAGCATCACGCACCGCAGAGAGAACGAACCGTCACAGACCGCACACCACAGAGAGGTGGGGCATCACCATGACGCAGCAGCCGCACTCGACGCAGCAGCCGCACTCGACGTCCGCCGGCGGCGAGGAGAAGCCCCCGGTCTGGAACGACGCCGGTCAGGCTCCCGGTGCCCGTGGCTACGGGCCGCCCCCGTCCGGCAGTGGGCTGGCGGCCGGGGGTGCCGTCTTCGCCGGTGTCCTGATGTTGATGAACGGCGTCATCGCCATCCTCCAGGGCATCTCCGCACTCGCCAAGGACGACGTCTACACCCGCGTCGGCAGCTACGTGTACAGCATCAACCTCACCGGCTGGGGCGTGATCCTCCTCTGTCTGGGCGCCGTCGGCGTGGTCACCGGCTTGGGCATCCTCAGGGGCATGGGCTGGGCCCGCGTCTGCGGCATCGTCCTCGCGAGCCTCAGCGCGATCCTCCAGTTCATGTTCCTGCCGTACGCCCCGATCTGGTCGGTCATCATGATCGCGGTCGATGTGTTCGTCATCTGGGCACTGGCGGTCTACGACCCGAAGGCCTCCGGGGCGCGCCAGTAGGGACGATCAGCGGAACCGGCGGGCGGGCGGGTCAGACGTGTCCGATGCCGCCCCCGCCGAAGGAGCCGCTCCTTCCGGGCAGCCAGCGCCGTCGGCTCTGGTCCTTTCCCGTTCGGCTTCCGGAGTGATGGAGCTGGTACGGCATCAGCCGTTCCTTCTCCTCCGAGGCGACGGGCATCTCGTCGGGTTCCCGCATCTCGCGCATCTCATGGACGGCGCCGCCGGCGGGGAGGTGCGGCTGCTCCTCGGGGAGCGGCCGCGGAAGTTCCTGGTCCCGGACCTTCATACCGAAATGTATGGCCCAGACCAGCGCGCCTGCGATCAGCAGGCCACCGAGAAAGGCTGCGCCCACGTCGAGCCTGTTGTGCGACGACGCGGCCAGCAGTTCGTACGCTGCCGTGCTCATACTCCGAGTATCACTCTTTGGGAGTGAATGTGACTATCCGCGCGAGATAAGCGGTGACCTCGGCGGGGTCCCGGGTGAACAGCGCCACGTGGTTGTCGGGGCGGACCAGCACCAGGGCCGGATCCGTCACTCCGTACGCCCGCCGCGCATGCCCCTCGTGGTCGTGCAGGTCGGCCACGGCGCCCGAGGCGCCGCCGTCCACGCCGTCCACCGTGAACCCCTGCAGCAGGCCGTCGTGCTCGGCGGCCAACTTGCCCACAGCGTCCGCGACTTCGGCACCGAAGCCGAGCAGCGTGAACCGCGGGTCGGCGTACACCTGGAAGAGCCGGACCGGATGCCCGGAGGCGTCGAGGCAGGGGGCGTCGGGCGCGCGGTCACCGGGGCGCAGGACGACGGGATCACCGACAGAGCCGACAGGGCCGTCGGCCGGACGCGCGAGGGAACTCCACGGGTAGCCGGTGCCCATGGGCGGCGGAGCGGCGACCTCGATTCCCGTGCCTGGTTCCTTGACCCTTTCGAGCACCTGGGCATACAGGTCGCTGGAGACCCCCAGCGTCCAGGCGGCCACCGGAAGACGCTCCTCCTCGTATGTGTCCAGGAGTCCGGGACCGGCCTGCCCGGTGGCCGCGAGGGCCAGCTTCCAGCCCAGGTTGTAGGCGTCCTGGATACCGGTGTTCATGCCGAGCCCGCCCGCGATCGGATGGACATGGGCCGCGTCCCCGGCGAGCAGGACCCGGCCGACCCGCATCCGGTCGACCATGCGGACATTGACCCGCCAGATGGACAGCCAGGTCGGGTTCGTCAGCGTGACGCCGGGCACGCGCGCGTACCGGTCGAAGATCCGCTGGAAGCTCTCCAGCGAGGGCGGCAACGGCTCGCCGTCCGCGTCGAGTTCGGGACTCGCCTGGAGCTGGAAGGAGTCCGTGCCGGGCATGGGGCACAGCGCCAACCCGCCGCCGTCCGACGTGAACCACTGATGCCAGACATCCCGGCCGATTCCCTCGGCCTCCACGTCCCCGACGACCATCGACTGCGCCTCCTCGGTCGTACCTTCGAAGCGCACCCCCATCACCTTGCGCACCCGGCTGCGCCCACCGTCACAGCCCACCAGGTAGCCGGCCCGGATGCGCTCGCCGTCGGCGAGGACGGCTGTGACTCCGTCCGTGTCCTGCTCGAACTCGGCCACCTCCGTACCGAGTTGGACGCCGACCCCGAACTCCGCCAGCCGCTCGCGCAGGATCTCCTCCACCTGCCACTGCCCTATGAGCACCCCCCGCTCGTAGGGCGCGTCGGGCGTGGGGAGGGCGTCCGCGAACGGGTCGGTGTCGTTCACATGCGCGCCGTCGAAGTACTTGCGGAAGGGGAGCCGCGTCGTCCCGGTGGCGAGCACGCGCTCGGTGCCGCCCACGTCCTCCAGGACCTCCAGGGTGCGCGGCTGCAGGCCCTTGCCCCGGGACTCCCGGTGCGGGGCCGGCGCCGCGTCCACGATCCGCACCCCCGCACCGCGCCGGGCCAGCTCGATGGCAAGCGTGAGGCCGGTCGGCCCGGCGCCCACGATCAGAACGTCGTCGGTCATCGCGATCCCTCTCGTCGTCGTTGCGTCAAGGGAACACCGAACCGCAAGAAAATGCAACCAGGTCTCAGAAGAGTCCTGACTTCACTCCATCTCTGGTCTCATTTGATTCCGGGTCTCACGGTCTGGTAGTGTGGCCCGCATGGACGAACTCCCCGGCCTCCGCGAGCGCAAGAAAGAACGCACCCGGAACCTCATCGCGCAGGAAGCCCTCCGCCTCTTCCGCGAGAAGGGGTTCGACGAGGTGTCGGTCGTCGAGGTCGCGGCGGCGGCCGAGGTCTCCAAGGCCACCCTGTTCCGGTACTTCCCGGCGAAGGAGGACCTGGTCCTGCACCGCTTCGCCGACCACCTCGGCGAAGCGGCCCGCGTCGTACGCGAACGCCCGCCCGCCCTGACCCCCACGGCCGCCCTGCGCGCCCACTTCCTGGACCGCCTCGCCGCCCGCGACCCGATCACCGGCCTGAACGACCACCCCGACGTGCTCAGTTTCATGGACCTGCTCTACGGCACCCCGAGCCTCCAGACCGGCCTGGTACAGCGCTACCGCAGCCAGGAGATCGACGCCCTCGCCGAAGCCCTGGCCCTCCCCGACCCCGGCACCGGCACCGGCGACTCCACCCCACTCACCAGACGCCTGGCCGCCACGCACCTGGTCGTCGTCCAGCAGGAACTCGGCATGGCGAACTGGCGGACGATGGCCGCGGGCCGCACCGCCGACGAGGCCTACGACGATGCCGTCGCCGAGGCGGAGCGCGCGTACGGCCAGCTCATGACCGGCCTGGACACGGTGTTCCCGGCCGGGACAGTGGGGCACCCGATGGTGTAGTCGGCTACACCATGCACCCGGCACCCTGCTCTCCCGCGCCGGCCGGAATCCGGTGCCAGCCTGGTGAGCATGGGTACGACAGTGCGGCAGGCGACGCGGGCGACGGTTCAACTGGCCAGAGGTGTGGCCATGACGCTCGGGACGTATCTCTTCGTCACCGTGCTGCTGATCGCGACCATGGGGACGCTGTTCGTGGTCGGTGCCTGGATGCTGCCCGAGGCGGTGCTGCTGGTGCGCCGGATCGCGGGCGCCAGGCGGCGGCAGGTCGCCGGGTGGAGCGGGCGGGAGATCGCGGAGGCCTACCGGCCGCTGGACGGACGGCCGTTGCGGGAGCGGTTCGTCGCGGCGGTCCGCGATCCCGGCACGTTCCGGGACCTGCGGTGGATGCTCGCCCAGTACGCGTACGGGCTGCTCGGACTGCTCGCCGTCCCGCTGTGGATCGTAGGACTGCCCGTCGACGGCGTGTGGTGCGGGCTGTCGCGCCGCCGGGCGCTCGTCCTGCCGCTGATCGGGCGGCTCGCTGACCTCGACGCGCGCTGGTCCACCGCCCTGCTGAAGCCGTCGCCGAAGGCGCTGCTCACCGAGCGGGTCGAGGAGCTCGCCGAGACCCGGGCCGGGGTGATCGCCGCGCACGAGGCCGAACTACGGCGTATCGAGCGGGATCTGCACGACGGGACGCAGGCCCGGCTGGTGGCGCTGTCGATGCGGATCGGACTGGCGAAGCGGGCCTACGACCGGGACGGCGGCGGTGATCCGGAGGTTGCCCGGCGGCTGCTCGCGCAGGCGCAGGACCAGGCGGAGGAGGCGCTGACGGAGCTGCGGCACGTCGTGCGCGGTATTCACCCGCCGATTCTCACCGACCGCGGGCTCGCCGGTGCCGTACAGGCGCTCGCCGCCGGCAGCGGGCTCCAAGTCGCGCTGGATGTGGAGGAGTTGGCGACGGGTCCGCGGGCCCCGGCCGCGGTCGAGGCCGCCGCGTACTTCCTGGTCGCCGAGGCGCTCACCAACGCGGCCAGGCACAGCGGCTCGGACAGCGCGGAGGTTCGGCTCGCCCGGGTGCCGCACGGGCTGACGGTGTGTGTACGGGACGAGGGAAAGGGCGGCGCCGAAGAGGCCGCCGGCACCGGACTGCTCGGCCTGCGCCGTCGTATCGCCGCCCTCGACGGGACCGCAAACGTGAGCAGCCCCGCCGGAGGACCGACGGTCGTCGCGGCGGAGCTGCCCTACACCTGGTGAACAGGCTTCAGCTGACGGCTAGTTGGAGAAGTAGATGTACTTCCAGTCGCTGTACGTCGTCGAGTTGACGCTGTCGCCGGACGAACCGTTGATGTACGCGGCCCGGATGCGGGCCTTGATGCCGGACTCGCCGGGTGCGCCGAGGTTCACCGCGACCTTGCCGTTCGTGCCGAGGCCGAAGTACTCGGAGTCGGAGTCGTACCAGCGGCCCTCGTAGTAGACCTGCAGGTCGAGCCGCTCCTGGCGGTTGGGGTAGTAGGTCATCGTCGTGGTGACGATCGGCGCCGAGTTCTTGTGGAACCAGTAGTACGACGTCGAGCCGATCTTCGCCGTCTTGTAGTGCTTGGTGATCGCGGTGGAGATCTTGACCTTGGCGTACGCGTTGACCTTCACCGTCTTCGACGCGTAGCGGGCGTCACCGGCGAAGACCGCGGAGACGGCGGTGTCGCGGGTCATGTCCACGGTCACGGTGAGGTTGCCGCTGGAGTTGACCTTGCCGGTCTTGACCAGCTTCTTCGGCTTGTCGGCGCCGAAGGGGTCCGCGTAGATCGAGACCGTGCGGTTCTTGTACGTCTTGCCGAGGTGCGCGGTGAACTTCACGTCGGCGCCGTACGAGTACAGCTTGCCGTTGTTGTTCAGGCTCAGGCTGGTGGCCGCGCGGGACACGGAGACCTTGTCGGAGGCGCTGACCGCCGCGTGGCCGGCGTCGCCCGCGTAGGCGACCTTGTAGGTGACGGTGCCGCCGGCCGGCGGGGTGTCCGCGAAGGAGTACGTGCCGTTGGCCTGCACCGTGACGGCGGGCAGCGCCTTGCCCTTCGGGGACTCCAGGTCGGTGCGCGTGACCTGCAGCTTCACCCCGGCGGGCAGCGCGACCGTGGACGAGAGCTTGCCGGTGACGGTGAGCTTCTTGGCGCGGGTCGCGGAGGTGGGGGCGTTGACCGTGAGGGTCGGGACGTTCTTCTCGGGGTCGGTCAGCGCCTTGAGCGTGTAGCCGCCGCCGGACTTCCCGACCAGCGCGAAGATCCGCGAGTCGTCGGGGGCCCAGGTCAGGTCGGCCGTGCTGAAGACACCGGTGCTGTAGGTGCGGATCGCCTTCGTGGCGTTCGGCCGGTACGTCGTGATCGTGCCGCCGCTGGTCGTCGCGACCGTGCCGTCCGCGGCGATGTCGGCCTGCTGGCCACTCGGGTAGGTGCCCGCCTGGCTGAACTTGCCGTCCGCGTAGGCGTCCCGCACCGCGCCGTTGACCAGCACCTCGTCGGCGCCGGGCACCAGGTCGATGTCGTAGATGCCGCTGTTGAGCGTGTAGTCGCCGTTGTAGTAGGCGACCTTCTGCGGGGTGGCCCCCGAGACGTCCAGGACGGCCATCGAGTCGGTGGAGATGCCGGTCTCGCCGATGGCGAGGATGCCGGGCCGGGACGCGGCGGTGTCGAGGAAGCCCGGGTCCCAGATCGAGACGCCCTCCGGCAGCTGCCCGAGCGTCACCGGGTCGGTGCCGCTCGCCGGGTCGGTGGCGGGGTCGACCGAGCCGAGGTTGCCGGACCACTGGTCGCCGTAGGTGAACCAGACCTTGCCGGCGGAGACGGCGAGGTAGCGCGGGCCCTCGCCGGTGGCGACCGGGTAGCGGGCCTTGACGTCGAGGGTGGCCGCGTCGATCGCGACGATCTCGTGTGTGTTCTGGGCCGCCGCGTAGACGGTGGTCCCGTCGTCGGAGACGGCCAGGTCGGAGACTCCGCTGATGCCGCCGACCGAGGCGAGGACGTTGCCCGAGTAGTCGGTGGCCGCGACCGTACCGGCCGAACTGTCGCCCACGAACACCCGCTTGAGGGCGCCGTCCGCGACCAGGCCGCCGGGCGAGGTGACGTTGGCGGTGGCCGCCGAGGCCGTACCCGTCGCTACGACGCTGAGCGCCGCCGAGCCGAAAAGAACCGCGAGCGCTGTCGCGGTGGAGATGCTGCGCATCCGCACGTGCTGTTCCCCCCACAAGGAAAACCGGTCAGGAGACCGGGAGTTGAGAGCGCCGCGCAACGCCCGGACGTGACCGCGGATGAGAGACGCGGTGACGCGCGGGGCGCGGCTGCTATGCGCAGCGTATGGCATGCCTGTGACAGGTGGGAAAGGGGTTATGGGGTTGTCGTGTACGCGGGGAGCGAGCTGCGGCTGCCGGGCACGATCGACGCCGGAGGCGCGACTCTTCCGGCCGACGCCTCCGACATTCACCGCACAGGTCAGTTCTGGTGGACGGCGTTGTGGCCCGGCCCGCCCGACAGGACGTCCGTGCCCGTGCCGCCCCACAGGGTGTCGTTGCCGGAGTTGCCGTAGATGGTGTCGGCGCCGGCGTTGCCGTAGAGGACGTCGTTGCCCGTGCCGCCGTAGATGAAGTCGTTTCCGGCGCCGCCGCTGATCCGGTCGTTTCCGGTGCCGCCGGTCAGGCTCTGGCCGCCCGCGCCGCCGGTGATGACGTCGTTGCCCGCGCCGCCGTCGGCCGCGGCGCCCACGGTGGTGATCGTGTCGTTGCCGTTGCCGCCCTGGGCGATGGTCTCGACGCCGCCGTGGAGGGTGTCGTTGCCGTTGTCGCCCCAGCCCACGGAGTACTTGCCGAGGCTGATCGTGTCGTTGCCGGTGCCGCCCGAGACGTAGTTGCCGTCGACGCTGCCGTCCTCGGTGTACTTGTCGTTGCCGGCGCCCAGGTCGACCGAGGCGAAGTAGTACGTCTGGGCCGTCTTGTTGTGGTATGTCACAGTGTCGTTGCCGTCGCCGAGCGTCAACTGCACGGTGGGGTAGGGGTCCTGGCTGTCCAGCATGGTGACCGTGCAGGAGACCTTGGTGTGGTCCGCGGCCGTGGGGTACGCGCAGCCGGTGCCGGGCTTGATGGTGACGACGTCGTCGATGACGTACGTGATCTTGTCGGTGCCGGTCGTGTGTGTCGCGGTGACGACCGCCTTGTTGGCCTGTCCGGCGGCGGCCGTGTACAGGACCTCGTTGCCGCCGTTGCCGAGCGCGGCGGTGGCCGGAGCCGTGGCCGCGCCCGCAGTCCCGGCGAGGAGCAGCGGCGAGGCCAGAGCCGTACCGAAGGCCAGGGCCATGAGGCGACTGACAGAACGAGAGGACATCGCGCAACCTCCGTGAAACGTAGGGGGAGTTGGCGGATTCCGAGGAATTCGAATTCCGACACCGCGTACGACCCTCCCTTCCGGAGCTTGGTTGTGCGCCTTTTCGCACGGGAAGTGCCCCGGCGCGAAACGTCAGCCGTGATTCAACGCGAATTCATTGAATGGCCCGCTGATCAATGACAACCATCGCTATGAGGCACGGGCCAGTTCCGTCGCGTCACGGCAGAACGCCCACCGCATCTCCGGTTCCATCGCGAAGCGGAAGGCCCGGCGGACGGGCGGTGCGCACAGCGCGGTCACCACGGCGGCGGCGACCACCGTCACGGTGATCTCGCCGAGCGGGCCCTGGACCCACGAAGGGCCGTACCAGCCCCAGGACTTGGCGCCCTGCGCGACAAATCCGTGCAGGAGATAGCCGTAGAGCGTGCCCGCGCCCAGTGCGGTGAACCAGGTGCGGCGGCGCGGCACCCAGGCCAGGAAGCAGGCGACCAGCAGCGTCGAGCAGGCGAAGAGGGCCAGTGTCATGAGGGGCCCTTCCCAGTCGGGCGCGCCGAGTTGCTCCGCGCTCGCGTTGTGGAAGAGCCAGGAGTAGTCGAAGCGCGGCACCGACCAGTAGGCCACTGCGAGCGCGCACACGAACACCGGGACCGCCAACTGCCGTACCTCGGGCCGCCGTACGAGCTGGAAGTGCTCGGGCTTCAGGGAGAGACCGAGCACGAAGTAGGGGAGGAACTGCAACACACGCTGCAGATCGAGGTCGTTGCCGATGGAGGGGGAGAGCGTAGCCAGCATCGCGACGGCCAGCGCGAGCGGCAGCGGGTGGCGGACGTGGTTCCACACCGGGGTGGTGAGGCGCCAGACGAACAGGGCCGCCAGGAACCACGTCAGATACAGCGGGTCCAACAGGCTGACGGCGCGGTCGGGTTGGTGGTCGGTCCAGCGGGTGAAGAGCGTGTACGCCGTCTCGAAGACGACGTACGGCACGACGATCCCCGTCAGCAGCCGCCTGATCTGCGGCGGGGTGACGCGGAAACTCCGGGAGAAATAGCCGGAGATGACGATGAACGCCGGCATGTGCACCGCGTACACGAGCGTGTACAGCGCGGTGACGCTACGGCTGCCGGAGCGCAGCGGCTCCCAGGAGTGGCCGATCGCCACGAGGACGATCGCCAGGTATTTGGCGTTGTCGAAGAAGGGGTCGCGCGGCCTGGCCGACGGCCCGACCGCCCGCTCGGGTACGGCGCCCGCCCGCGGCGCCGGGGCCGCCGTCCCTTCCTTTACGACGTCCTTCGCGGTGGTGTTTCGGTACGGCATCCGGACCGCCTCACCGCTGTCCGGTGCCGTAAACCCGCTCGGGGGCAGAGGTGGTACGAGTCACAGGAGGGGCGGGGGTGTTCCTGCCTTCTCCGGGCAAGGTGGCAGGTCGGAAGGTTGCCGGAGAAGGCACAAGCGCTTGCCCTGCGGGCGGTGCGAGAGTGTCGGGTATGACCGGTGACCCTGACGTGGTGATCTGCCGTACGCCCGCCGCGCGTGGCCTGTGGTCCGGGGTCGGACTCGGGGCGGCGGGGGTCGTCGTGGCCGCGCTGGGCACGGTGTACGGGGGCCCGGACGTGCTGTGGCCGACCGTCGGCGCGTCGTTCGCGCTCATCGGTCTCGTGTCGCTGCACCTGGTCACCGCCCGGGTGAGCGCCGACGCGCGCGGCCTGCGGTCCCGGACGCTGCTGCGCAGCTGGAGCGTGCCGTGGCACGAGGTCGCCGAGCTGCGGATACGGCTGACGCGCAGGAACGGCTCGCGGGGCGGGCAGATCCGTCGCGTCGGTGTGCTGCTGCGGGACGGGCACAGGCGGACGCTGCCCCTGCCGGTCGCGACCGGACCGTACGAACTCGACGTGTTCCAGGAGCAGTTGGCCGCTCTCCGCGCGCTGCACCGACGCCACGGAACCGGGGTCCCGGAGTCGGCGGCCGTCCCCGTCGTCTCGGACCGCACCGCCGGGCGCGGCTGGGCGGGGGCGGCGGTCCTGTGGTGCGTGGGGCTCCTGGTGGGCGCGGGCGTGGCCGCCGCGTTCGTGTCGGACACTGCGGCCGACCAGCGGGCGTGGCGCGCGGCCGTCCCGTGCACCGCCGCGACCCCGGTCGCGGAGCGCCGGGAGTGCCTGACCTACACCTCGGCCGTGATCGCGCGGACCGACCCCAACCGGCCGAAGAAGTCCAGCTGGGTGTACTTCACCGACGGCCGGCCGTTCAGACGTCTCGAGGTCCCGGTCGAGGCCGCCGACGGGTTCCACGCGGGTGACAGGGTCCAACTCACCTTCTGGCGCGGCGAGGTGAGGGTCGTCACCGGCTCGCGGTACGTCTGGCACCGGCACGTCCCGAACGCCGGCACCCTGGCCGTCATGTCGGCCCTCGCCGCCCTCGCCGCCGGCTACCCCGGCGCGCTCACCCTGCAACGGCTGCGCGGACGCCGGCTGCCCGACGACGAAGTCCTGCCCTCCGCCCTGCCGTTCGCGGTCCCCCTGGCCGGTACGGCCCTGTGGCTGGTGCCGCTCTGCTACCTGCACCCGACGACGCCGCTGGCCTCACCCACCACGATCACCTGGGCGGTGGCGGGCACGCTCGGCACGGCCGCGCTCCTGACCTGGGCCTGGCGCGAAACCCGGGTCCGCCCGGCCGACGGGGCCGAACCGGCCGTAGAACTGCCGGAGTTGGACGGCGAGGTGTTCGTCTCCGCCCGCTTCCTCGAACACACCGACTACAACCCGTACGGCTTCGGCACCCATATCGCCCTCGGCGACGGGCCGCCAGCGGTGACGCCGGGCCCGGGCCGGTTCGCGGCCCGCCGGATCCCGGTGGAACGGCTCACCGTCAAGGCCGTACGACGGGCCCGGGGCGGCGACGGCGACACCGTCCCCGGCGACTGGCACATCGCCGAACTCGACGACGGGGGGCGGCCGGTGCGCCTCGCGGCGGCACCGGCCGACCTCACCCGCGTCCTGCACGAACTGACGGCGGTACGCGAACGGGAGGCGTCGTAGCCGCCGGTGCGGTACGCCTCAGTCCTGCTTGGGCCCCGCCTGCTGCACCACCTCGAACGTCCACAGCGTCGCGTCCGTCGCGGCGGGCTTGGGCCGTTCGCCCTGCGCGGATCCGTCCTGGGGCGTGCCGCGGTGGGCGGCCTGGCTGCCCATGCCGGACATCCACTTCTGGAAGTCCTCCTCGGCGCGCCAGCGGGTGTAGACGAGGTAGGTGTCGGTGCCCTCGACGGGCCGGAGCAGCTCGAACCACTCGAAGCCGTCCGAGCCGTCCACCGTCCCGGCGCGGTTCGCGAACCGCTTCTCCAGCGTCTCGCGCTGCTCTTCGGGGACCGTGAGTACGTTGATCTTGACGATGCTCATGGGCCCATTGTCCCAGCGCCGTCACCCGACCCGGGTGAACTGGCGTGTCCTCCGGGGCGGTTGTGTGCCGAACGGCCGTCACCGGCCGTCCTCTTTCGGGTGATCCGTGGACGGCATAACGGCCGTAACGTTTCCTCACTTCGCCCGCTGAGCTGCGTTTTTGCTGGTGAGGGGCGCAATTTGGCTCGCAAGTTCGAATCGTGTCACGTTCCCGGCGGGATCTTGATCCGATCTACAGTCGTGCTCGCTCGTCCAAGATCACTTACGAACGAGGCGTGTGTGACCCACCGACTGCCCAGCGCAGCCCCCCTCTTGACGCCGTCGAGGACGGCCGTCCTTGAGGGCATCGCCGGTTACGTCCCCCCGGACGCGGTGGCGAACGACGCCCTGCCCGCCGCGTGGGGTGTCGACGACGCCTGGGTGCGCAGACGCACCGGCATCGGCGAACGGCGGCGCGCGGCACCGGGGGTGACCACCGGCGACCTCGCGCTGGAGGCGGCCGGCCGGGCACTCTCGGCGGCCGGCCGACCGCCGGTGGACGCCGTCGTCGTCGCCACCTCCACCCCCGACCGGCCGATGCCGGCCATGGCACCCAGGCTCGCCACCCGCCTCGGCCTCGGCGGACCGGCCGCCTGGGACGTGTCCGCCGCGTGCAGCGGATTCGTCTACGGCCTCGCCGCCGCCGTCGGTGCCGTGACCTCGGGGTGCGCGGACCGGGTCCTGCTGGTCGCGGCCGAGGTGTACTCGACGCTCCTCGATCCTCAGGACCGTTCCGCCGGGCTCCTGTTCGGTGACGGCGCCGGGGCGGCCGTACTGCGGCGCGGCGCACCGGACGAGCCGGGAGCGGTACTGGCCCTCGACCTCGGCAGCGACGGCTCGGGGGACGAGCTGATCCAGGTGCCCGGCGGCGGTGCGCTGGAACGCTCCCGCCCGGGCGAATTCGGCCCGGACGACCGCTACTTCCGCATGCGGGGACACGACGTCTTCCAGCATGCGGTGACCCGTATGACGCAGTCCGCCCACACCGTGCTCAAGCGCGCGGACTGGGCGGCCGAGGACATCGACCGGTTCTGCGCCCACCAGGCCAACGCCCGGATCCTGTCCGCCGTCGGCGCCCGTGTCCCCGTGCCCGACGACCGGCATGTCACCAACATCGCCCGGGTCGGCAACACCGGTGCCGCCTCCATCCCGCTGGCCCTCGCCGACGCCGCCGCGCGGGGTGAACTCCAAGCCGGGCACCGGGTGTTGCTCACGGCCTTCGGTGCCGGGCTCACCTGGGGCTCGGCGGCCCTGGTCTGGCCGGAGTTGCCGGAAGTGCCCGGGATCGACGGCACCGACGGCACCGACCCGGCCGTGCGGACGCCGCTCGTCTGAGACCTCGCCCGTTCGCGGGCGACCCCGCTGTTCCCCGTCCGCCGGTGCTTGCTGTCCGCGTACCGCGAAACAGGTCAAGCGCCCCGATAGCGCGGTGCTGCCCTTGCGCGGCGCCCCGATTGTGCTGCTCCGCCCACCCGTCGAAAGGAACACCATGTCCCCCGTCCAGAGTGCCGTGACCGCCGTACTCACCCAGAAGTTCGAGGTCAGCCCCGAGTACATCCGCCCGGAGGCCACCCTGGAGAGCCTCGATCTCGACTCGCTCGCGCTGGCCGAACTCGCCCTGGCGCTCCAGGAGGAGCTCGGGGTGCCGGTCGCGGAGGAGGAGGCCGCCCGGCACAGCACCGTGGGTGAGCTCGTCGCCACGCTGAACGCCAAGCGGGCGTGATGACAGCACCCTGCGCACCCGTATCCGTCACCGGCCTGGGGCTCATCACCCCGGCCGGGGTCGGCCGCGCGGCAACCTGGGAGGGGGTCCTCAGCGGTCGTTCCACCGCCGCCACCGACCCCGAACTCAAGGGCTGCGCCGTCGACTTGTCCTGCCGTATCCCGCTCATGACACCGGAACAGGCCCGGATCGGCGGCGGCAAGGCCTGGCGCATGGGCCGCTTCAGCCAGCTGGCCGTGCTCGCCGCGCGGGAGGCCGTCGCCGACGCCGGACTCGACCCCGCAGGGTGGGACGGCGCACGGGTCGCCGTGGTCATCGGCTCGGGTCTGGCCGGCGCCGCCCACCTGGAGGACCAGACCCTCCGCCACCACCAGGGCGGCCCGGAACTGGTGTCACCCGCTCTCGTGCCCATGCTGATCTCCAACATGGCAGCCGGCGAAGTCCTGTTGGACCTCGGCGCCCACGGCCCCTCCCTGGCGACCGAGAGCGCCTGCGCCTCCGGGGCCAGCGCCCTGGCCACGGCACGCGCCCTGCTGCTCGCCGGGCTGTGCGACATCGCGGTGGCGGGCGGCGCGGAGGCGGCCGTCACCCCGGTGATCACCTCCGGCTTCCAGCGGATGGGCGCGCTGTCGTCCCGCGTCGACGAACCCGGCGCCGCCTCACGGCCGTTCGCTGCGGACCGGGACGGATTCGTGATCGCCGAGGGGGCCGCCGTCCTCGTCCTGGAACGGGAGGCGGACGCCCGCGCCCGTGGACAGCGGCGCTACGCCCGGCTCGCGGGCGTCGGCCAGACCTCCGACGCGTTTCATCCGACGGCCCCCGCTCCAGGGGGAGTTCACGCCGAGGCCGCGCTGCGGGCCGCGCTCGCGGAGGCGGGGCTCGGTCCCGGAGACGTCGACCACGTCAACGCGCACGGCACCTCGACCCCGCTCAACGACCTGACCGAGGCGGAGTTGATCGAACGGGTGCTGCCGCACCGGCCAAGTATCACCGCGCCAAAGGGAGTTCTGGGCCACGGTCTCGGCGCGGCCGGCGCGGTCGAGGCCGCGCTCACCGCCCTGACCGTGCACCGCTCCACCGTGCCGCCGATCGCCAACCTCACCCCGGACAACCTCCCCTACGACCTGGACTGCGTGACGGGCCTCCCCCGCAGTCAGCGCGTCCGGGCTGCCGTCAGCCACTCCTTCGGGTTCGGCGGGCACAACGTGGTGCTGCTCTTCACCGCCGAACACTGACGACGGAGGTCCGAGGGACCGAGGGTCCGAGGGACTGAACACAGGAAGGATCAATGACCGTTCACAGCACGATCGTTCACGCCGCCGTCCACATCCCCGAGGGGCGGCAGAGCGTGGCCGCGGTGGAGGACCGCTTCCGGGCGGGCAGCCCCGCCGTGCCGCTGGCGCGCGGGGTGCTCCAGCGCATGTACGGGCTGGCCGAGCGCACCGTGGCCGACGACCTGGAGCAGCCCTCCGACCTGGCCGCGCACGCGGCCCGGCGCCTCTGCGACGACACCGGCACCGACCCGGCCGACATCGACCTGCTCCTCTACGCCGGCATCCTCGCCGACATGGAGGAGCCGGCCACCGCCCATGTCGTCGCCGACAAACTCGGCCTGGGCTGCCCGGTGTTCGACCTGAAGAACGCCTGCAACGGAGTCCTCAACGCCCTGGAGGTCGCCGACGCGTTCATCCGGGGCGGCCGGTACCGGCGGGTGCTGGTGACCACCGCCGAGGTCAGCACCCGGGAGAGCCGCTGGCAGGTCGCGGACCCGGCCGACCTGGCGACCGCGCTGCCCAGCCTCAGCACCGGAGACATGGGATCGGCGCTGCTGGTCGAGGCGGGCGAGCGGCCCGGCATCCTCGGCTCCCGGTTCTTCGCCAACTCCTGGGGCTGGCGGGCGGCCACCCTGCCCAACCCGTACGCGCAGCACCGCAGGCTCGGCCATCTCCGCATCGACTCCGCCCAGCTGGTGGGCTCCTTCGACGGGCTGCCGGGCAAAGTGCGGGGCGCACTCCGGGAGTTGGGCCTCTCGGGCGACGACCTGGACCTCGTCTGTGTGCACCAGCCCTCGGTGCCGTTCACCAAGGTCGTCTGCGACTGGGTGGGCGTGGACCCGGGCCGCGTGCTGGCCACCTTTCCCACCCACGGCAACGTGGCGACCAACACCATCCCCCTGCAACTGGCCGCCGCCCTCGACGCCGGACGGCTCCGACGCGGCGACCTGGTCGGCATGTTCGGGTTCGCGAGCGGGGCCAGCGCGGGAGTGGTCGTCGCCCGCTGGTGAACCACGTCGACTCCCCCGCCCACGGCACCGTGTCTCCGTACGAAGGTGAAAGCGTCTTGACCACGACCCGCGTCCCCCGCATTCCACCCCTTCCGCCCGCCGAATGGCCCCCGGTCCTGCGGTCGTTGCTCGCCGACTCCCACCGGGACGGCCCCGGCCGGGAGAACCTCTTCGGCACCCTCGCCCACCACCCGGTCCTCGCCCACGCCTGGCTCTCCCTCGCCCGCGTCCTCACCCACGAGGGCACCCTCGGCCACCGCAGACGCGAGCTGATCGTGCTGCGCGTCGCCCACCGCCTCGACGCGCCCTACGTCTACCGGCGGCACCGCACCCCGGCCGCGGACGCCGGACTGACGGACGCGGAGATCGACGCGACAGGGGCCGACCTGGACGCCCATGCCTGGGCGGGCGAGGACAGCGACCTCCTGGAAGCGGCCGACCTGCTCGCCGTCAACTCTCCGGTTCCTGAAGGGCTTTGGGGTCGCCTCGCCCGAGTCCTCAGTCCCGGGCAACTCGTCGAGCTCCTGGTCCTGGCGGGCCAGACCGCCACCATGTGCGCCACGCTCAACACCCTCCACACCCCCTCCGACCAGCAGCCCTCTCTCGTCGTCCGCCTGGACCGCGAACGCTGTTGCAGCGCGGGCCAGTGCGTCGGCGCCGCGCCCGAGGTGTTCGAGCAGGACGAGGAGGACGGCCGGGTCACCCTGCTCGTACCGGAGCCGGACGCGCGCTGTGCCGACGAGGTCCGTTTCGCCGCCGACCTGTGCCCCAGTGGCGCCATCACGCTGGTCGACGACGAGGAGCCGGCCCGCTCATGACGACCGCCACCACCCTCGAACTCCCCGCTCCCTACGGCAGTTGCCCCTTCTCCCCGCCGCCCGCCTACACCGACGCCGCCCGCGAGGCCGCCGTCACCCGTGCCGTGCTGCCGGACGGCACCGCGTGCTGGCTCGTCACCGGCTACGACGAGGTCCGGGCCGTGCTGGCGGACGCCCGGTTCAGCGCCGACGCGCGCACACCGGGCTTCCCCTTCCTCTCCGCCGGACAGCGCGAACTGGCCACCGCCAAGCCGAGTTTCATCCGCATGGACGACCCCGAGCACGCCCGGCTGCGCCGCATGGTCAGCAAGGACTTCCTGGTCAAGCGGATCGAGGAACTGCGCCCGGGCATCCAGGACATCGTCGACCGGGCCGTGGACCGCATGACCGAGGGCCGCACCTCGGCCGACCTGGTGGCGGACTTCGCGCTGCCGATCCCGTCACTCGTGATCTGCCTGATGCTCGGAGTGCCGTACGAGGACCACGAGCTGTTCCAGTCGCTCAGCCGCACCCTCCTCGACAACCGCACCACCCGGCCGGAGGCTGAGCGGGCGCATGCCGAACTCATGGGATATCTGGCGGAGTTGGCCGCGTACAAGCGCGGCCACCCCGCCGACGACATCCTGAGCCGGCTCGCCGCCCGCGAGGACCTGACCGCCCAGGAGACGGCGTCACTCGGCTTCCTCCTGCTGGTCACCGGGCACGAGTCCACCGCGAACATGACGGCCGTCAGCGTGCTCGCGCTGCTCCAACGCCCGGACCAGGCAAACCTGTTGCGCGCGGACCCGGGCCTGGTGCGGGGCGCCGTGGAGGAACTGCTGCGCCATCTCACGATCATCCATCTGGGCCTGGGGCGCGCGGCGACGGAGACCGTGCGGGTGGGCGCGGTGACGATCCCGGCCGGGGACGGTGTGATCTGCATGCTGTCCACGGCCAACCGGGACCGCCAACTCTTCGGAGAGACCGATGACTTGAACCTCACCCGGGACGCCCGCCGCCATGTCGCCTTCGGCTACGGCATCCACCAGTGCCTGGGCCAGACCCTGGCCCGCGTGGAGCTGCAGACCGTCCTCACGACCCTGCTGCGCCGCCTGCCCGGCCTGCGGCTCGCCGTCCCCGCCGACCAACTCGCCTACAACCGGGACAACATCGTGTACGGCCTTCGCGCGCTCCCGGTGACCTGGGCCTAGAACACCCGCCCGAGGTCCTGCTGCACGATCGTCCGCATGCTGTGCTCGGCGAGCGCGGCGATCGTCATGGACGGGTTGCAGGCGCCGGTGGAGCCGGGGATGCGGGCGCCGTCCAGGACGTAGAGGCCCTGGTGGCCGAGGACTCGGCCGGTGAGATCGACCGCGTCGCCCATCGGGACGCCGCCCAACGAGTGCCAGGTGGACGGGGCTTGGGCGTTGGTGTCGATCATGATGCCGCCGCCGGCCGTGGCGATGTCCTGCATCTTGGCCGCGATCAGCGCCTGCAACTCGGCGTCGGTGTCGGTGGGCCAGGTGAGGACGGCGTCGTCGGTGGTGGCGTCGTAGGCCCAGGTGCCCGCGCCGTCGACGATGCCGAAGCCGACGACGGTCAGGGCCGTGACACCGGTCTGTTGGATCGGTGAACCGGCGTGGACGACGGTGAGCGGGATGCTGCTGTTCGGGTCGCGTCCGCCGACGCAGGCGGGGCCGCCCTGCTGGGTGCCCGCGTCGCCGGACGGGTTGATCCAGGCCCAGATCCGGTCGCCGTTGTTGCCCCAGCCGGTGCCGATGGCGTCGGGCAGGTCCGGAATCAGGTTCTTGGCCCGGGACTTGACCAGAAGGCGGGTGGTGCCGGGCGAACCGGCGTTGAGGAACACGGCGTCCGCGGTGATCCGGATCTTCTCCTGCACCACGCCGCCGGTGTCGATGCGGTCGACGGACAGCACCCACTTCTTGTTCGCGTCCATCGCGAGATCGCGCACCACGTGCAGCGGCGCCACCTGCACCAGTCCGGTCGACTCCGCCTGCGCGAGGTAGGTGACGTCGATGGAGTGCTTGCCGCCGTTGTCGACGCCGAACGCGATGTCGCTGGTGGTGTACGTCGGGTCGTACAGCCCCTCCAACTCGCCCCGGACATAGGCCCAGTCGATGGGCAGCGGCACCTTGAACGGGGTCAGGCCCGCTCTCGGTGCGATGTCCTGGAAGAGGCGGGAGGACTTGTAGGGGTCGGAGGCGAGGACGTCGTAGGGGACGGTGGAGATGCCCAGCATCCGCGAAACCGTGGGGTAGGCCCACAAGTTGAGGTCGTCGTAGAGGGCGGCGGCCTGCGGGATGGACGTGGCGAAGTCGGCCTTCGTGGGTTGCAGGGTCATGCCGTGGTACATGATCGAGCCGCCGCCGACCGCCGCCCCGCACATGGCGGTCATGCCGTTGCCTACGACGGCTTCGAGCACGCCCGTGTACGGCGTCCAGGTCTGGCTGCCGCCGCCGACGATGGCGTGGTCGGTGAGCCAGGCGGAGCGGTTGTCCATGTTGGCGAAGCGGCAGAACGTGGTGGAGTTCGGGCCGGTCCGCCAGCGCAGTCCGCGCTCCAGGACCAGGGTGGAGACCCCGGCCTGGGCCAGCCGTAACGCGGTGACGCCACCGCCGAAACCGGTGCCGACGACGACGGCCCGCTCGCGAAGTTCCGTGACGGCGGCGGGGGTTGAGGCTGCGGCGGCCCTGGTCCGTCCGGCGCCTGCAAGGGCGACCGCGCCGAGTGCGCCCGCGCCGAGCAGACCGCGGCGGCTGAGGGCGGGGGTGGGGTGGGGGGAGGTGTGCTGGTGCATGGGGGGACTCCGGCAAGCCGTAGGGGAGTGCGGGTCGCCGGGAGCGTAGCGTGAATGAGCATGGCACTGTCAACAAACGGAAACGCAATTCTCTTACAGGGAAGTCGAGTTACCGTCGAAGGGGGTGGTGGTAGTGGGCGAACTCCCTGCCGCAAGCGGGAGGTGGAGATCCGGCTCAGCCGGGACAACTCGCCGGACGCCGACGACGGACACCTTGTGAACGTCGCCGGCACCAGGAGCTGGTACGTCGCGGACGAGGCCGAGGACGACAGCTGTACGGAACATCGCGAAGCGGCTTCCGGTGGGCTGAGGTCTCAGAGCTGTACGGGCATGGTCCAGCAGTTGGAGGTGGCCGGCCTGCCGGCGAGGCGGTCGGTGAGCCAGGAGATGGCGTCACCCTGGTCGGTGAGCAGGGGTGCGAAGTGGTTGAGGAGCGCGCTGCCGACGCTGGGCAGGACGACGGGTTTGTAGGTGACGTCGGCGCCCTTGGCGCACCAGTCGACGGCGAGTTGGCGGGCCTGGGCGTGCGGGACGAGGTTGTCGCTGACGCCGGTCGCGAGCCGGACGGGCCCCGACGGTTTCAGCGTGCCGATGCGCTGGTCGTCAACGTAGGCCCGGAACGCGGGAGTTGCGGCGATGATGTCGCTGAGGGACTGCCCGTCCGTGGTCCAACTGGTGCTCTTCGTATAGGCGTAGCCGAGCAGCGCGTCGCCGACGCACATGGTCGACAGGTCGGTGAGCGCGGCCTTTCCCGCGTCGTTGAGGTGTGCCTCGGCGAGGGGTTTCAGTGCCGGGTCGGACTGGAGGAAGCCGTTGAGCGACCAGCCCAGCGCACCGGCGAGTTCGCTGCCGTCGATGGCCTTGGTGACCGAGTTCAGATCGGCGGGCGGGGCTCCGGCGTAGGTTCCCGAGAGGGTGACGTCGGGGGCGTAGGAGGACTGGAGTTCGGCGGCTGCCGCGGTCGCCCCGCCGCCCTGGCTGTAGCCGTAGAGCCCGACCGGTGAGTCGGCGGTGACCGAGGTTCCGGTGAGCGAGCGGGCGGCGCGTACGGCGTCCAGCACCGTGTGCGCCTCGTCGATCCGGTTGACGTAGGTGTGCAGCCGGTCCGTGGCACCGAGGCCCACGTAGTCGGTGACGACGACGGCGACGCCCTCGGCGAGCAGGCGGTAGATCGACAGATCCTCGTAACCGACCGAAACCGTCTGGCTGCTGAAGACGAGGGGATGCTCCAGGCCCATCGACGCGGAGCACTGGTCGCCCTGTCCCACGGTGCCGGGGGCGACCGCGACGAGGGGGCGCGGGCCGCTGCCGGACCAGTCGGCGGAGGGTTCGATGTAGGCGCCGGTGACGGCGACGGGCTGCCCGTTGGAGTCCGTGGACTTGTACATCAGCCGGGTCGCGGTGCCCGGGAGTGTGCCGTCGAGGCCGGGCAGGCTCAGGGCGAGGGGGAGGGGCTCGCTGCGGACGAGAGCGCCGTTCGCGGTGGGCAGGGTGGCGGGCGGGTTGTAGAACGCGGGGATCGTGACACCTCTGGACACGACCTCGTCCGAGGCGGTGGCGGCGGTCGCGGTCGCGGTGACCAGGGCCTGGGCCCCGAGGCAGGCGACGACGGTGAACGCGGCGCCGAGCAGGCGCCGTTGGCGTGCGGGCATGGCGAACCTCCTGTGGTGCGGCCGTCAGGAAGCGGCAGCGCGGTGGCGCACACACGCGTCCCACGTGTGTGCGCCGGCGCCGCCGGAAAGTGGTTCGCCTGGAACTTACCTGCGGGTAAGTTACTCGTGATACCTGTCGGTAGGTTACGTTTCGGTAATGTGACTGACTGTCAAGTCGAGGCGATCTGATCGAGCCGGTCGGCGACGGCTTCCGGCTCGCTGACCATCAGGTCGTGGCCGGTGTCGATGTCCCACAACCGCCCGGCCGCACGCGCCGGTTCGAGGTCCGCCGGATCACGGAAGGGCAGGGTCGAGGTGCAGACGATCTGCGACTGCGGAAGCGCGCGCACCGCCGCCTCGTCCTTCAGCCGCAACGGCTGCTCGAAGCACTTCCACGGATGGGGAGTGATCTTCGGCGCCAGCCAGGCGATGTCGTCCGGATCGGTCAACCCGTAGTGGGGCATGGGCCCTTCACCCGGAAAGTTCACCAGCTCCACGCCGTCGACGACTCTCCCCATCGCCCGGGAGGAGGCCATCAACTCCGGTGCCACATCGGCGAGGGACTGCCCGTTCGCCGGGGTCGCCGCGTCCAGGTAGACGAGATGGCCGACCCGGTCGAGGGCGCGGTCGGCGGCACCGGTGATGACCATCCCGCCGTAGCTGTGCCCGACGAGAATGGCGTCGAACAGCCCCTCGTACCGCAGTAGTTGGACCACATCGGTGATGTGCGTGTCGAGATCGACACCGGGCCCGAGCAGATGCGCCCGCTCACCGAGCCCGGTCAGTGTCGGGGCGTACACCTCGTGACCGTCCGCGCGCAGGATCCGCGCGACGCGCTGATAGCACCATCCACCGTGACTGCCGCCGTGCACGAGAACGTACGTAGCCATGCGGGCCTCCCGCCTTACCCGACAACTGTCGGATAACCATCAGGTGTTGGAGAGAATACTGTTGCCGCATGCCAGCGCAACCCCCTGAACGCCCCGGCCTCCCCGACCCCCGGGTCCTGCGCTCCCGCGCCGCCCTCGAAGCCGCCCTGCGCGAACTGGTCACCGAACGGGACCTGCGCCAGATATCCGTCGCCGACCTCACCAAACGCGCCGGCGTCAACCGTTCGACGTTCTACGAGCACTACGCCGACGTCCACGACCTGGCGGTGGCCGCGTGCACCGCGACGTACGACGAGTTGGTGGCCACGGAGCCGATCCCGCACAGCCAACTCGCCCCGGACGGCAGCCCGTTGCCGAACCCTCTCCCCGCCCTCTTCACTCACGTCGCCGGACACGCCCCCCTCTACCGTGCCCTCCTCTGCGACGAGGGCAGCGCCCGCATGATCAACCACCTCCTCCACCGCATCACCCTCGCGGCCCGCACCAGCCGCGGGCTGCCGGTGGAGACCGACACCACGGACCCGGTCTCCGCGTTCCTCGCGGGCGCGATCCTGGGTACGGTCATCGACTGGCTGCGGCGGGACTGTGCGGGCACGCCGGAGGAGATCGGGGCGGCGGTGTGGCCGTATGCGGTGGCTTGTGCGGAGGTCGCACTGCGGTGATCGTTCGGATCGACCGGTGCCCGATCACCCACGCACCCCCGTCGCATCCCCGATCAACTTGACCAGTACCTCGTTCTGGGCCAGGTAGTGGTGATCGGCGGGGTGTTCGGCGAACGCCGAGAAGGCCACGAAATAGGGGTCGGAGACGGTGTCCGCCGCGTAGGTGCCCCGGGCCGCGGCCACGCCCGCGGCATGCGCTACGGCCCCTGCGGCGGCGGCAGTTCGGGCGGTGGCCGCCGCGTGGTCGGCGGCCCGGGTGGCGGCGATGCCGGCGGCGACATTGTGGATCGGCGTGTAGGTGGCCGTAAGGGCGGCGGCGGCCTCGATGGCGTCCGCGGCGACGTGGGCGGCGTAGGCGGCAGCCGCCGCGGCGGCCGTCCAGGACGCGGCGTCGCCGTTCGCGGCGGAGGACGCGGCGATGGCGGCGGCGACAATACGCCCGACGTCGGCGCCTGCGACCGCGCCGGAGGCGAGGGCCTCGCCGACGGCTCGGCGGGTGTCGAGCAACTCCCTTTCCCCTAGCGCGCGCCTTCGAGGTATCCGTGTGCGGCCTCGACGCACTGACGTATCCGTGCGTCGAGCGGTCGCCGCTGCTCGATGTGTCCGATGCCGTCTTCCGCGCACCTGATGGCGACAGCGCAGTCCGGCGCGCGCTCATCCTCGCCGTCGACACCTTCACCCTCGGCCACGTCATGGCGGAACTGTCCGGCGGCATCCGTCGTCGCGCCACGGCCGCCGCCAACACCGCCCGCCGCGACGCCACCACTCAATACGTCCAGACCCAGATCGACGCCGGCAAGCTCCCCCACCTCGCGGACACGGGCTTCACCGAGCTGCTGTACAACGACGACCCCGAGACGAGCTTCGAACTCGGCCTGGACTGGCTGCTGGCGGGGGCTGCGGCGGCGTTGGGGGAGTAGGGAGCGAGGTAGATGCCGGCCGCTGTCTCAGCGGTCGACCACCCAGTGGTCCAGCACCTCGCGCAGCCGCCGGTGGTGATCGGCGATCCAGTCGTCCGGCGGCACGATCGGGACCCGCACGGTGACCATGGACCCGGACTCGTCCTCCACGACCACCTCCGGACAGTCACGTTCGCCGTTGAGGTGGATCCAGATCGACGGCCCCCTGCTCATCTCCATCCACGCCACGTCCTCGCCGGCGTCGAGCCGGTCGAGCGCGGCGGCCCAGGCCTCCAGCTTCGCTGCGTACAGAACCAGGTCGATACGGCCGGACACGAAGGGCGTCCTGACGACGATCTCGGCGTCGAGCCCGGGTGTCCACCCGGGGTCGCGTCTCAGCACATTGACCGCGACGCTGTTCCCCTCGTCGTCGGCGAGGGAGATGAGCTCCCTCGGCGGGCTGTCGCCCATGGCTGCCCTTTCGTCGGCCGGTGATTCAGAGATCCTCGCCCGGCCGCAGGTCAACCTCCACCGAATTGCGGCGGCCGGCTCGACCGCCGCACGTCACCCGCTCACACCACAAGCCCGCACACCACCGACCCCACCCCGACCACAACCCCCGTCTCCCCCAACGTCCCGCCCTCCAGCACCCGCAACACCGCCACAGTCCCGCTGTGCTGATTCGCCACCAGCACATGCCCCGGCGCCGAAGTCAGCCCTCGCGGCCAGCTCCCCCCGCTCGGAACCTCGCCGAGAGGCTCAAGCACCGTGCCCGCGAGCCGGAACGCCGCCACCGTGTCCGCTCCCCGGTTGGTGAGCCAGACGTAACGGCCGCAGGCTGAAGCGACAATGCCGCCGGGCTGGTTGGGGATGTCCGCTACGGCCGTTGCCGGTACCCGGGACAGTTCGTGCAGGGTGCCGGTCTCGGCGTCGTAGCGGTGGCAGGTCACCGTGGAGGAGAGTTCGTCGGCGCTGAGGACCAGGTCGCCGGTCGAGGTGAATGCCAAGTGGCGGGGGCCCGAGCCGGGGCGGAGGCGGGACGCACCGACCTGGTTCAACTTGCCGGTGTTCGGATCCAGTTGATACGCGAACACCGTGTCCGCGCCCAGGTCCGTCGCCAGGACGTAGCGGCCCGCCGGATCCACGAGGACCTGGTGGGCGTGGCTGCCCTCCTGGCGGCCGGTCACCGGGCCCGAACCCTTGTGCTCGACCACGTCCGTGAGATCCGCCAGCCGGCCGTCCGCGTCCAGGCGGTGGACGGCCACCGTGCCGGGCAGCGTGTCCGTGCCGTAGTTGGCGGTGAGGAGGAAGTCGCCGCCGGGGTGGACGGCCAGGTGGCACGGGTTCGCGCCGCCGCTGGTCACGGGTGCTCCCAGCGGAGTCGGGGCGGCGTCCTCCCGCAGTGCGAACGCGCCCACCGCGCCCGGTGTCGACTCGTGCGTCGTGTAGACGACGGGCAGCGTCGGGTGTGCGGCCAGGAAGGACGCGCCGCTCGCGGCCACCGCGTCCACCACGCTCAGACCACCGTCCCGCGGGGTGAGCCGCAGCGCCGTCAGGCCGACGCCCTCACCACCCGTGTCCGGTGTGTACGAACCCGTCAGGACCTCAACGTGCCCTGCGATACCAGTACTTGTCATCGAGCGTTCAGTCCTCAGCGGAGTACGTCGTCATGGTGGTCCAGCAGTGAGAGTTCGGCCCGGCGCGGCAGGCCCTCCCAGTCGCCCTCCGTGCCGACCGCGAACGCACCGACCCGGGCGGCCGTGTCGAGCCGGACCGCCGCGGGCGCACCCGCGAGCAGTTCGGCCAAGTAGCCCGCCACGAAGGCGTCCCCGGCGCCCACCGAGTCGTGCACGCGGGCGGGCAGCGCGGGTCGGCGGTGGGGACGGCCGTCGAGGAGTGCGAAGGCTCCCTCCGCGCCCAGCTTGATCACGGCACCGGAGGGGCCCAACTCACAGATCCCCTTGGCCAGTTCCTCGGGTTCGTGGCGGTCCGGCACCGCGAGCCGCGCCTCGTGCGGACCCGCGAACACCAGGTCGCTGTCGTGGAGGAGAGGCAGTACGGCCTGCCTCGCCTCGTCCTCGTTCCACAGCAGGGAACGGAAGTTGATGTCGAGGGACACCAACACCCCTGCCTCGCGGGCGATATCGACCGCCCGGCGGACCGCTCGCGCCGGTCCCTCCCCCAACGCCGGTGTGATGCCGGTGATGTGGAGGACCGCCGCCCCCGCCACCACCTCCTCCGGGATGTCCTCGGGGGCGAGGCGGACGCCCGCCGTCGCCGTGCGGTAGTAGCGCATCCGCTGGTGCGTGCTGGTGCGTCTCTCCTTGAGGAGAAGAGAGGTCGGGGCCGCATCGCGTACTGCCAGGGCGGTGACGCCTTCCGCCCGGAGCTCGCGCAGCACCAGCTCGCCCAGCTCGTCCTCGCTGACGCGGCCGATCCAAGTGGCCTTTCCGCCCAGGCGACTTACGCCGATCGCCACGTTGGACTCGGCGCCGGCGATGCCGAGGCGCAGGGTGGTGCCCAGGGTGAGCGGGCCGGGACCGGCGGCGGACAGGACGCCCAGGGTCTCGCCCACGGTGACGAGGTAGGGCTCGTCGTTCTCGACAACAGGCTTACGGGTGTTCACAGGGGGTTCTTCTCGTCGGGCCCGGTGTCGGGCCTGACCGTCTCCAG
>Ga0307511_10000280_pt1 | contig 53617 bp, 40 predicted proteins | sample 13_EM_MG_FD_200266 | JGI IMG/M metagenome (GOLD analysis project Ga0307511, IMG submission 200266) | Populus trichocarpa ectomycorrhiza microbial communities from riparian zone in the Pacific Northwest, United States - 13_EM | ecosystem: Host-associated > Plants > Roots > Unclassified | place... | reverse complement strand
AACAGAAAGGCATCGACTCGCCCGCCATCTGGATGCAGCTGCGCATTATCAATCTCCCCGCCGCCGAACGTGCCCAGGCCGCCGGGTTAACCGTTATCGTCGACAAGTGCGTGAAGATGGAGCATGGCCGCTATCGCGGCGGTCTTCATTGCGCCGGGATGAATACGGAGATTATCTCCGCACGCAAACGGAAGCGTTAATTCGCCGTCCGCTTTTCCCACAAACCGACACGGCGGGTGGGTTCGTGATAGAATTCATGCCAGACGTATTGGGGCTGAAGACTCGCATTGATTTTGTCCCAAAGCGGTTCGGAATCGATTTTTCCCCAGGGTTGTTCTGCCCCGTCATTCTTGAACCATAAAATATAATCGACGCCCTGGGTCCGCATCCATTCTCCGGCGTTGGGCAAATTCCCCTCATAAAGCGCCGCTACTTTGTCGTAGCGATACTGAAGTTCGTAGATGTAACCTCGCCAAAGCTGCTCATGCCCCAGCCAGCCAATGAAAGCCTGCTGCCCGCTCAGGGTGGTCATCGCCGCGTAATTGGTGAAATCGGTATCCGGGTGTTCGACCACCACGCTCCTCGGCGCCGTCCGCAGATAATTGAATAGGAGCCGGTCGTTCAGATTGGGATTACCTTTGTCGGTAATAAGAAAACTGGCGCCGTCGAGTTGCCCCATACCTGCACGGGGGAGATTTCGCCAGAGAGTGGCCAAGTCCCAAAAGTAATAGATCGGATAACTGATAAGGAACAGCACCGCGATCCAGATGAAGCGCTGAAAACCCGTTCGATTGAGTATATCGACAAGGGATTGGAGCATCTCCCCGATCCACGGAATTCCGGGAAGGCCTGAAATCATCGAGATTTTCCCATTCCATTTTAATTCCAATAGCCTGGGCCCAAGCGTAAGGAGGGTGCCCGTGACGACCCATGGCCACCATTTCAAGGTTGTGTTGAACCGAAGGAATTCGCCCAGGTAGATATCATTGACGAAGACAAACTCGGTAAAAATCAAGAATCCAAACCAAAGCAATCCCAAGGGCAAGAGCGATATCTCGAAGGAGTAAATGGCCAACACGATCAAGCCAATGGTAGGAAGTAGAAAAAGAAGCCAAAATAAAAGCGGTGTGTGCTGACCCCACGGAACCAACTTTATCTCCGTATGATAGTTTTGCGCAGACAAGGCAAAGTCCCGGAAATAGGGATAGACCATGACCATGGCCACGGTGGCTCCGCCTAAAAAATAGAGCCAGGCATAAGCCAAGCGGGGGGGCATCTTAACCTCGTAGGGTTTCATTGATGCCGAGTAACTTCGATAATAAGGATTCACCCGACCAAATAAAGTCACAGCCTTATAGATGAAAAGGCGACCATATTCGGCAAAGACGTTACGATAGATATAAATCATCCATAGGATCAAGCCGAGGCCTTGCAACGGAAGATTCCATGTATCGGCAACGGCACACCAGGGCAACGTTGCGCCAGCTATGGCCAAGACAAAAGGAGATGCACCTTTATCCCAAAGATTCAGCACCAATAATCCCAAACCCAGCAGATAGAATCCTGACAAGGGAGGATGGTAATCTCCAAGATAGATGGAATAAGACAAGGGTTCACCCGGCAGGCTCAATCGGTTGAAATGTTGTGCGTACTCGGTCAGGAATGTTCCAAAGGGGGCCTGATTTAACGGCGGGTCACCAATAAAACGAAAATCATTCCATACCGTTGCTTCCTTGATTGCGAAGTGAACGATGCCCGTGACTCCAGAGCCTCCCACAAGCCATCCAGCCGAAACCAACCACCTGACCCAAGTTTTTTGAGTGGCCAGGCAGACCGCTCCCACGCCTGCAGTTCCCGCCAATGCGATCAGGGTACAAAGAGCCAGATTGTACGTTGTGCCTGGCTCAAGGCCCAGAATACGTCCCAATAATGCACCCGCATAATACTGGAAACCGTAATAGTGCGTGGAGAGGTATGGATAAAGCCAGCTATCATGCACAGGGATGGTCTCACCAGGTAAGTAACTGGAGAGGCAGGCCAAATCAGCGATTTTTTCCGAGCTGCCGTCGATATTCGGAAAGGGATAACGCCACAACATGGCATAGGTAAAAAGGCCCACTAAAACGCCATAGGGAAGTGGAACGAGTCGGGGAGAAAGCTCCCTTTTCCATTCTTCCAACTTCAGCCATGGGCCGCAGCGAAAGAAAAAATTTGTCAGCCCCGTTACCTCCAAAAGAAGCCCAACGCTCAGGGCGGTCGTGAGAGGCCATACCCAGGACAAGGCGCCGAAGCCATGAAAGCTCTCGATAAAAAATCCCAGACCACAAAATAACCAAGGGCCAACGGTCAGCGCCAGCCAGGCGTTGCGCAACCATAAACCTGTCACCAAGGCCAATCCAAAAAGATTTAAAAGGAGCAGGGCGAAAAGGCAGAAATTGGCCAAATGCAGCATCGGATTGTTTAACCCCTATCCAGCCAGATTTAAATCAAAAAAAGACTCGTTTCAGTCGTGCCCCAAACGACCCTGCTTTTTCTCGTTATTGGGTCAAGGAGCTATTGATGACCGTACCGATCGCCTTGAAGTCGTCGATAATTTCGGTATTGGTCGTTGCGTAAAATTGCTGGCCGATGGGTTGCTTCACATTATAGGACGAAGATAAGAAATTCGATGAAGTTCCATCCGACAATGCGACGTTGGTGGCATTGGCGATCTCAGCCAAAATAACGCACTCGCTGTCATGGACGTAATGCCCATATCCGACCGTATAGATGGTGACGCCCATGGCACGCGCATGCCAGGCATATTCTTCGGCTTTCCAAAAGCCAAGTGGTGTGACCATGGCTGCGAAATTGTGATTATCGGAAACAGGTATCCACTGCGATGTCGAAAAATCGTAGTAGTGGGTCGGTCGGCTCGAATAGGCCATGGAGTCTTTATATAAGACTCCATTATCATCCTGTACGTAGCCTCCTGTTATGGAGCCAGTCACCAAACCCGCGGCGATGGGTGTTCTGGAGTCAGAGTTAGGAGTTATCGTTGTTATTTGGTTCCCAATAAATGTATTGGGGCGCAAGACGGTTCCGTTGATAATATTGCTCGATCCAGTGCCGTAGTGACTGATGTCATTGGTGATAATTGCACCCGCGCCATCATTGAGACCGTTTTGAATGAAAGTTTGCAACCATCCTCCCAACGGGGTTCCGGAAGCTCCATTTTCCCACGTTGCCAAGCTTGTGATCTGCGTGCTGATCGGGGTATCACTCGCACCGGTCACCGATGCCGTCCCCCCCGTACCACCGTAAAAAAGTTCACCCGTCCAGTTAGGCGCAGCATTAGTGGAAAGCATGTTAATGGACCAGCAAATGTTGCGGGAAGCGACGTCCAGAGCTGCGGTAGCAGCGACGGCGGTAGGATCGACCGCCGGATTATTGGGCGAAAGATTATCCATACCGGCCAAATCAAAAGGCCAATAAAATCCAGCGCTGGGATAATAAGGACCGAGACCGTGTAACGGCCGCGGGTAACCGTTAGGGTAAGTGGAATTCGTATAATCCTTGATCAAAGGCTCTTGCCCCGAACCGATGGGATCATCGGCACGGTAAATATAATAACCCGTGAGAAGATTGACGTAATTTCGAAACATCAAGCGACGCATAGTCGAAGGATTGGCCGTCGTCGAAGGATTATCTGTATTCGTGCTGATCCCATCGTCTGGCCAGGCGTATGGAGTCAGAAAATTATCAAGCCTATAGCTGACATTAGCGCCACCACCGTCTGGATAGGGAAGATCGAGGGCGTCGGTAAAAGTTCCATCGATGAGATAACCCGGAACAACCAGAACATTCTTGCCTCCGGCTGGTATATCCACAATGACCGTATTGGTCGGGTGATTCAAATTACTGACATAAACCGCATTCGTACTTCCGTCGCTGTTAATATTATAATCAACCGACCCCGGCTGAAGCCATACATTGACCGATTTGGTATAGATGGGCGTATTGATGCCTCCGATATTTGTGCTGCCCAGGTAACTATTGGTCGTGTACGTTATCGGTCTACCTTCCACCGACGCGACAGTTCCAACAGGAAGCGGTTCATAGCCAGTACTGTCCTGGCTCAGCCAAAAATCATTGGTGTGATCATAATCATTGAAGCTTGCGCTGTTTAGCGCATTCGTCATGAATGCATAGGGGCTGAGTGAAGGAACGGTAAATTGGTCATTCGTATCGCTTGTGCTTAAGGAATTCGTAATCAAGCCGGATACAACCGGGACACCCAACGACGAATAAGGACTTGTCACAATATTCGTGTAACCAGGAGCAGCGAATAAGGTCCGGGCATTGTTCCATGCTCCATCGGTAAAAAGGACCATGTATTTGCTTACGTCCGGATCATTGAAACTCGAATTGGCCATCATCGTTTCCAATCCGAGCCGTATTCCTTCATCCGCGGAGGTGGAACCGCCAAACTTCATGCGCCGAATACCGGAGGTGGCGTAGTTCGGATCATAGGGAGGGCTAACACTCGATGGATATTCCTCCGGATCAACTCCCGGCACGCCATTGGTTACGCCGTAATTGGTGTTAAGCTGATAGGCATCATAAAGAACATTGGTACCGGCATAGAGAAAGTTGGTCGTGAGGGGCATTTCCAAACGGGCATTGCTGGAGAAGGAAACCAATCCGATATAATCCGAACTCGTGTCGAAGAAGTTGAGAAAAGTAACGATGGCATTGGGGAGCGTATAAGCCCCCCCACCCGGCAATAACATGGAGCCCGAGCGATCAACCACCACCATAATAAGACGTGGATTGCGGGTGGCCACGGCGGAGGACGAAACTTTCAAATCTTTGAAAAAGGATCCCGCAAACCACATAAAATAAGTCCGCACCGGACAACGCGCATTACAGGTTGCACTGGTGATTTGACCGCCTGAACCCAATTTCAGAACAACCGTGACGTATTTGCGATAAGCGCCATTGGTATCCTGCTGCCCATCATTAAAGCTATACGTATAGATGGAGCCTTGTTGCCCGTTGGGCAGGGTATAGAAGGTCTGTACGCCTGCTGCCGATGAGCTGATCGGAAAATCCTGCACGATGCTATTCACGTTATGCCCGACTCCCAAATCGGTATAGTTGGCCACGGCAAAGTTGCGCATCGTGATGGCAACCTGGTCCTTCCCCAAGCTGAAATTACCGACTGCGGCAAGAGCAGCTCCATCCACCGCGCGGCTTAAACGGGCCTTGGCGAGATAGAGCAAACCGGAATCAATGGCCAGACCGCACAGGAGAAAGATTGTCCCAAAAGCCAAGGTAAAAAACACCAGGGTCTGCGCTCTTTTCCACGGACACGGGTAAAAGGGGCTGTTCATATTCTACAACTCAAACAACACATCTGCCATGACTTGCCTGTTTCCAAAGCAATCAAACTAGCTGTATCTAGGCATACATTCGATAAGCATTTTCAAGACCCTAGCAGACTCCGCCAATCCTGGCTATCCACCCCTTGGCGTCGGCGTTGGCGTTTTTGTCGGCGTTGGGCTTGGCGTCGGTGTTGGCGTTGGCGAAGGAGTTGGGCTCGGCGTTGGTGTTGGGCTTGGGGTTGGTGACGGTGTTGGTGACGGTGTTGGCGACGGTGTCGGCGACGGCGTCGGGCTTGGTGTTGGCGACGGTGTCGGCGAAGGCGTCGGGCTTGGTGTTGGCGACGGTGTCGGCGACGGCGTTGGGCTTGGTGTTGGCGACGGTGTCGGTGATGGGGTTGGGCTCGGCGTCGGTGTTGGTGTTTTGGTCGGTGTCGGGCTCGGTGTTGGCGACGGTGTTGGCGTTGGCGACGGTGTCGGCGTCGGTGTTGGTGTCTTGGTCGGTGTTGGGCTCGGGGTCGGACTTGGCGTAGGCGTTGGTGACGGTGTCGGTGTGTTAGTGGGGGACGGTGTCGGTGTTGGACTTGGTGTAGGTGATGGAGTCGGCGTCTGCGTCGGGGTTGGCGTCTTGGTCGGCGTTGGGCTCGGCGTGGGTGACGGGGTTGGCGTCTTGGTCGGCGTCGGGCTCGGCGTAGGCGTCGGAGACGGAGTCGGGGACGGAGTCGGTGTCTTGGTCGGTGTAGGAGTTGGGGACGGGGTTGGCGTCTTCGTTGGGCTTGGAGTTGGCGTCTGCGTCGGCGTTGGCGATGGGGTCGGCGTCTGCGTCGGTGTTGGCGTCTTGGTCGGCGTCGGGCTCGGCGTAGGCGTCGGTGTTGGTGTCTTGGTCGGCGTCGGGCTCGGCGTAGGCGTCGGGGACGGAGTCGGTGATGGGGTCGGTGTCGGTGATGGAGTCGGTGTCTTGGTCGGCGTCGGGGACGGTGTCGGCGATGGGGTTGGCGTCGCTGACGGTGTAGGTGTAGGTGTCGGTGTCGGCGTCTTGGTCGGGGTCGGGCTCGGCGTAGGCGATGGGGTCGGCGTCGGAGACGGTGTTGGCGTCTTGGTCGGCGTTGGGCTCGGCGTGGGTGACGGCGTAGGCGATGGGGTTGGTGTCTGCGTCGGTGTTGGCGTCTTGGTCGGCGTTGGGCTCGGCGTGGGTGACGGTGTTGGCGTATTAGTGGGAGTAGGCGTGGGTGACGGTGTCGGCGACGGCGTACTCGTTGGAATCGGCGTCGGTGACGGTGTTGGCGTATCCGTTGGAATTGGTGTAGGTGATGGAGTTGGCGTATCCGTTGGAATTGGTGTAGGCGTGGGCGTAGGAGTTACTGTACTACCTCCACCAGTATCACCGCCAGTATCACCGCCAGTATCACCACCGCCGCCGCCAGAAGGCGGGCCTAAATTCGGAGCATCCACCAAAGCAACCTGATTAACGGAAGCTCCCGTGATAACTCCGTAGAAGGCGGCATCATAGAGTTGATTCGGTATGATGGCAGGCCCTCCCAAATGGGTCATGAGATTGCCGATGGGCGTAACAAAAACATTCGTGTACATGACCTCCACGGCATAGACACCGCGAGGGTCACCTTCCGTCAGATCCGAGCCCGGGAAAGGAAGCCGACGGAAGGGAGATTGCCAACCCGAGTAGGTTCCGTAATTGGGAGCCAATATCTTACTGGCGCCATAGAGTTGATTCAGCCCGGCGCCGAAAAGCCCGCCCATACCGCCCATGGCATTGGTTGGATTTGGATTCGAGGGATCGTATACATCCGAACTGCTCGGGTAACCTGGATCGGATGGACTCAACCCGTTTGTGGCAGATGAACCAACGTAATTGGAATCAAAAAGAAGAACGTCCGTGGTACTAGGCATCGTCACGTTTGTGTTGTACCAAACGTGAGTGAGGATGAGCGCCCCATCCGAGGATGATAAATCGACTCCAACAGCACGAGCCGCCGAGTAAGCGGCATAAGTCCCAACGGTGAGTCCCTGGCTGGCAGCTTGACGGGTCGCTGTATTGGCAGCTTCACGCGCAGCCATCGCCAAGACCTGCATGCGCATGATCATGAAACTGTAATCAAAGACTGCGCACATCAGGATCAGGAAAATGGGCAGGATGAAGGCAAATTCGACCAAAGCCTGGCTCTTGCACTTGTGACGCTTGTCCCGAAACAAGTCGAAATTAGAGGCAGGTTTCATGAAAAAGTAGCGGTGTTACAGAGGAAAAGTAGGCGTGGATTAAAATTGATTGTTAGACGGGAAACCGGTGGGGTATTCGTCCGAATAGACGGCATTATGTGAAAAATTAAGGAGCGCCGGTTCGTTTTTGACGATGGCCGAAACGCGGCAGGGATATCCTGTCGTGTTGATCGTCGTTCGCGTATATAAACCTTCGAATACTCCGAATATGGGAGTGATGGTTGGGACCGTATAACTGGCGTAAACTTGCACGTAGTCGCTCGCGCTACCCGGTCCGGCTACTGCTGGCGTGTAGTTGGTGGATACCACTCCAGCATTGGTCGTGGTTGATTCCCCTCCCTGCAGAGTTGAGCCACCTGGGCTCGTAACCGGCGGTACCGCAGGCAAGGTGGAAGCACTGATGATCATGATGTTGCTGAGGGGAATCTGGATGATGCAATTGGAAAGAAACCAGTAACGAATGCATTCGTTGCGCGAAGCCTCCCGGCCCATACTGTCGTTGATGGCCACGGGAACAGTAACCCCATTGATGTTGGTATAAATACCGTTTCCATCCGTATCCAGCTTCTGAATAATTCGCCCAGCCGTAGCAAATCGGGTAGCCTCCCTTAACGCATTTTGAAGTGAGTTTTCGTAAAAATAGATTTGGGCGTAGTCGATGATGGCAAAAAGAATAGCGAAAAAGGGAAGAATAACTAAAGCAAGCTCGACTGTCGTCTGAGCTCTAAGCTTAGCATCCTTACCCCGAAAATGTCGTGTTTCCGGACACTTAGCTGTAAGCAAAGTCCTTGTTGCTATAGCATTTGTGCCTAATTGACGGTTCATACAGTGGTTATACCGTAAAACGCATATCTTGGGCCATATTCCCCTTTGATGACAGAACCAAGGCCAATATCCCCTGCTCGCAGGCATTTCTGGTCACTCATGACGTAGGTAGCCGCCATCCGCTGGATGGCGGTCTGCCGTTGAGCCAAAGGCGGCTATCTTAAATACCCCGCCGCTTGCGCCTGGGTTCTTTATGATTTTCTTATCAACCGTGACCTGGAACTTGCTTCATCTGCTCCAGCATGGTTATTCCCGCCGGCGCCAAGATCACGATGAACATAGAGGGGAAGATGAAGAGCACCAAGGGGATCATAATTTTTACCGGGGTCTTCATTGCTTTTTCTTCGGCTCGCTGACGCCGTTTGATGCGCATGGCTTGGGCTTGAATGCGAATGACGTCCACGAGGGAGCCACCTAACCGAGCAATGTAGGTCACGGCTGTGACAAATATTTTTAGCTCATCAATCCCGACCCGCTCCGCCATATCAACCAAGGCCTCATTGCGGCCTTTGCCCAGGCGAATTTCACGGAGGGTGAGTCCTAATTCCTCCGCCATTGGTCCGCGTGACTTTTCCTGAACAATGGCCATGGCGCCATCCAGGGCCATCCCGGCTTCGACACTGATGGAGATAAGATCGAGTGTGAAAGGCAACGCCTTCCGGATTTCATGTTGGCGAGCCTTGGCCTTGCCTTCGATGTAGCCGTAAGGTAAGCGGTAACCAAGAAGCGCCGCCATCGCAAGTTTAAGTGTGGCCCAGTCCGCCAATCCCGTTGGAATACCGGAAAAAGAGAGCGCCATGAAGGGCATAAGCCCCATCAAGATATAGGAAAGCGTGGTAATTTGCGTGGGAGTGACTTTCCCTTGCAATCCTGCTCGCATAATGGAAACCCGGGCGCGATTGACCATCGTCACCGGGGTCATTTGACCGAAAAATTTAGAAGACCTGTCTACGGCCGGAAGGATCAAGCGGGTAAAGATGCTTTTATTCATCTCATCCTGGTCACGCAAAGACCCCTGAGCTCCCCGCTGTTCCTGCCCGGCTTTGAGACCCTGAAGACGTTGACTAATTGAGGATGTTTCAGAGGACGGCTGCAAAGCGATACCCAGGAGCACAAAAGCTCCAAGGCCACAGATGCAAACCAGGAGAAAGTAAATATCCATAAATGAGAATCGCTCTAAACTTCGATATCGCAGATTTTATAGATGACGAAGCAGCCCAGAAGTTCCATGAAGATACCCACCATCAGCAAGATTGGGCCGATGTATTTATCGATAAGGTCCTGACTCGGAACATCCGTACGCGGTGTCCAAAGTTTCTTCATATAATCGTAATTAATCAGGGAAATAACGAAACCCAAACCGAGAGGAAGCAGTCCCACGATGGCCCCTGAAAGCTTGCCTTGCGTGGTGAGAACCTTGATCTGTCCTTGAATCGTAATACGTTGACGAATCATCGCCGCGACCTGATCCATAATATCAGCCAGGTTACCACCGACGTTGCGTTGGATGCTGAAGGCACTCATGACAATTTTGAGGTCTTCGCTGGGTACCCGCAGAAGCATGTTATTGAAGGCAGTTTCAACTGGTATGCCCAGATTGGTCTCCTTGAGAAGCATGCGAAATTCCATGCCGATAGGATTGGGTGAATCCTTGCTGGCAATGTCGACCCCCTGCAGGAAAGTCTGTCCTGAACGCAAGGAATTGGTAATGAGGATCAAAAACTCCGCCAATTGCAGGACAAATTTATCGATGCGCATGGTGCGCTTAAGCGCCATGAATGGGATATGGAGCAGCGATGAAATTCCGGCGATTCCCACGGCAAGGTAGAAGTTGTCAAAAATGAGAAGAACAACCAAAAAGGCCACAATAACCAAAGCGACACGCACAGCCAGAAACTCGCCCGGCTTGAGAGGAATATCGCATTGCGTGAGTTCCTTTTCCAGGTTGTCCATGTAACTCTGGCCGGTAAATTTGGCAAAGAGACCACGGAGATCGACGACGGAAAGGACGGATTTTTTATCCGCCCCAAGCTCGATTTCCCGGGCCATGCCTTCGGGATCCTTGGCCAAATTTTTGAGCTTTTCGCGAAGATCCACCTGGGGCGCAGCCTTCGATTGCTGGTAACCCACAGCCAGCAGAAGGAAGAAGCCGAGCGTGCACACAATGACAAGAAGCTCCATGGGATCCATGCCGAACATAAAATTAGGTCAAGTGTTGCTGAGAACGAAATCGTTTATGGATAATCGGGGTTATTGTGATGCAATACGCTTTGGTAAATTTCGACCGGAACGTTCAAATCGTTGGCATTAAACTTCCCCTGGCACTTCGGAATGATACCGAGTCCGCGGGTGATACCGATGAGCTTGCCTTCTGGATTCACCCCGGTTTGCTCGTATTTAAAAATATCCTGAAGGGTAACCATGTTGCCTTCCATGCCTTGGATTTCCGTAATGTAGACGCACTTGCGGCTGCCATCGGCCAATCGGCTGATCTGGACGATAAGATGAACCGCGCCAGCGATCTGCTGTCGGATAGCCAACTGGGGCAATTCCATACCCGCCATCATAACCAGTGTTTCGAGGCGGGCGATGGCTTCGCGGGGGCCGTTGGCATGCGTCGTCGTGAGCGAGCCGTCGTGTCCCGTATTCATCGCCTGGATCATGTCGAGAGCTTCGCCACCGCGACACTCACCGATGACGATGCGGTCGGGGCGCATCCGCAAGCTGTTCTTGACCAATTCGCGAATGGAGACCTCACCTTTGCCTTCAATGTTCTTCGGTTTGCTTTCCAGGCGCACGACATGATCCTGTTGAAGATTCAATTCGGCGGCATCTTCAATGGTGACAATACGCTCACCATCCGGGATATAGGAAGAGAGCGCGTTAAGCATGGTGGTTTTGCCCGAACCGGTACCGCCGGAAATGACGATGTTGAGCGTGCAATGGACGCAGGCCTTGAGAAACATGGCCATGCTTTGCGATAACGCACGATATCCGATCAGCTTTTCCATTGTCAGCGGGCTTTTGCTGAACTTACGAATCGTGATCACCGGGCCGTTTAAGGCCAGTGGTGGAATAATAACGTTAACCCGCGAGCCGTCCGGCAGACGGGCATCGCAAAGAGGACTCGATTCGTCCACGCGGCGTCCCAAGGGTGAAAGAATCTTGTCGATGACCCGGCGACAGCTTTCGACGTCCAGGAACTTGATGGGCGAAAGCAGCAACTTTCCTTTTTGTTCGGTATAAATGGTCTGGTGTCCATTCACCATGATTTCGGTGACCGTGTCATCCTTGAGCAATTGCTCCAAGGGACCGAAACCGACCATTTCATCAATGATGTCACCCAGAAGTTTAACTCGAAGCTGACGTCCGATCGGAACTTTGTCCGCAGTAAGTCGCTCATCGACGAGATCCTCAATGCGTTTCTTCAAGGCTCCCTCATTGCCTCGCTCAAGCAGCTTGGGATCGAGCGCCTGAACCAGGTAGGGCAGGAGCTGCTTCTTGAACTGCATGACGAATTCCTGGGCCGCGTCCGGTTGGGAATGAGCTGCAGGCCGCTGCATCGAAAGTGCCGAGGTTTGCGCGGGATGCAGGGCGGAAGTCGACGTCGCGACACTGGGCAACGCCTGCGTTGACGGCGGCATGCCTCCACCTGGGCGTGGCGGTATGCCAACGGCTCCGGGGGGGCGGGCAGGTATTCCTCCCGGACGCGGAATCGCTCCTGGAATGGGGGACGCAGGTCGATTAAAATTGGGTGGTGGGATCGCCATAAACTTGAATGGTTAGAGAGTAAGATAGCACATTGCGTATCCGTTTACTTGTAACTTAACTTCTGGGATGACTTTGCTCCCAGCAGCCCCCGCTTCGTCGCTTTGGTATCGTCCTGCGGTTTTTCCTGCCACCGATAGAAGGAGAGTTCCGCAAGTTTATTGAGAACAACCGAGATGGGGTGATGGGGCTCCGCTATGACTATGGGCGCTCCGCTATTAATGGAAAAGGTGATCGGGCCTGCATTGCAGGGAAGATAGGCAGCCACCGGATGTTCCAGAAGCGATTCGATTTCGTTTTCCGATATTTCAGCACCAATTTCGGCTTCATTCACCAGTACCTTGAGCTTTTGGTTGGTGATTTGACGATCATTCTTGAGATATTTGATCAGATTTTTGGCGGAAAGAAGCCGCGCCACATCCCGACTGGTCACGAGAAAGATAATGTCGCTCGCATCCACCGCTGCGATGGTTGACCCTGACATGGCCAGGCCGGTATCCACCACGATGTACTGACTCAGGGTCCGAGTCGCCTGCATAATGGCACTACCGACATTATAATCAAAGCCAGAGGGGTCGAACTCTTGATTAGGTGAAGCAAGATATCGAAACTTCAATCGAGGGTGTGGGGCCAGAGTGTTATTAAGATACTCCGCATCGAGCGATCCACCCTGCTGCACCGCATCCATGATGTTATTTCGCGGAACATCATCGAGCATCACGGCAAAGTCCCCAGGGTTGAGGCTGAAGTCGAGCAGGGTAACGCTGTCGCTGAGTTTGGCCAGGGAAGCTGCCAAGTTAATGGCAATAACAGATTTGCCCACTCCGCCACGGGCGCCAATTACTGAAACGACAAACGATTCTCCCTGGATGTTGGCGGGAGCGCGGTTAAGCTCAAATCTCTCCTGGGCCCGAGGGGCCGCGATGGCCAGAACCTTGCCAATCTCAACCGAGGGAATCGGCCCAACGAGCACGTCTCTTAATTCCATCTGAAGCAGGTTTTGCCAGACTTGTCCTCCTTCCGAACCTTCCAGCGCAGGGACAATATAAATATCAGGCGCTTTCTGGCGCACTTGGGAAATAAAATCAAACCCGGTCATGTCCCCCAGGTTAAGCCGGACGATCAGCAACCGAGGATGCCCGGTCAGCATGGTGGCCGCGGCAAAAAGTCCTTCGCGCCCCGTCTGGGTCTCACTGATGAGATTTAAATCGGGGTTGGATTTGACGGCGCTGCGAATGGCTGCGCAACGCTCGACATCATCATGGACAAGAAGGACATCAATCATTGTTCACGGCAGGGTCGAGGGAGGAGCCAAAGGAGGCTGCACACTCGGTTGCGGTGGAGTATCCGTGCTTGGAGCCGTGTTGTCAACCGGCCGAGCAGGCGTAGCAGGTGCGGCGGAGGTGTCAGCAGGAGGCTGAAGCGTCTGCATACCTCCCGTGGCATGTGGAGTCAAAGGTGGCTCATTGGAAGCATCTTTCATGTCCTTTTCTTCCTTCATATCCTTGGGAGCTTCGGGACGAATGTTCACCGACTTAACGTCATAACGCGCGGGCTTGATGATGGGAACATCTCCGTATTCACGGGCCAAGTCCTGCACTTCCGGATAAAGTGGCTTGGGGTAACGACTGCTGTCGGGATCACGCATCCGCACAATGTGCGGCGTAACGAGAACAATGACCTCATTATTTCTCTTGGTGTCCTTGAAATTTTTAAACAAGGCCCCAAACAAGGGAACATTAGACAGAAACGGTACTTGGGTGATGGTGCGATCTGCTTCCTGATCGATCAATCCATCGATCATCACGGACTGACCATCCCTTAAATTTGCCCGCGTACGTGTTGCCCGCACAAAAACATCGGGCAATGTAAGTTTAACACCGTCTACTGTAGGGGTTGAAAATGTACCCGGCAGAGTGAGCTGGGTAGAAATATTTAAACCGATAAGACCGTTTTCATCGACATATTTGACTGTATTATCGATATTGGGAGCAGCTCCGCCCTGCTGCGTAAAACTGATTTTCCCAATTTTATCGTTGCTGGGAGAAACATCAGTCACTGGACTAAAAGTGCCGGTTGCGCCTTGAATACCCAGAATCTTTTGTCCCTGAGGATCAGTACCCGTCCCGTTGGCTTGAAGCGAATTTAACGGGGAAATATCCATATTCACTCCTAGAAACACAGTGGAAGTGGTGGCACCTCCAGCCGCGTTAACCGTCGAAGGAGTAACTGTGCTGAGATAGGTTTGAGCCTCTCCTTCCGAGTACCAACCCGGCTGTCCATTGGTCAGAAAAAGATCTGCTTCGCGCAGTAACTTGACCAGCCCCATAGTTTCGAAGAAATTCACCACTGCCGATGCGTTGATCGCGCCCGTCACTCCCAATGGCGCAGTGATATAATTTTTAAACGCATTAATTGGATTAGGAATAAGAGAAAAGGCGCTATTACTAAACCCCAAGGTAAGAGCCGGCCCACCACCTCCGCTTGACCAATCCACTCCGGTGTTGCGGCTATCGATATTTTGAAACTGTAAAAAACGAATTTGGGTGCGAATCTGGATGGGGTCCTTGACTGTGATAAAATTGACAATAAAGGGGCAAAAGGTGCGGGCAACGCGAAGGGCTTTAGCTTCATCCAAGTCATTCTCCAGGTCGCCATAGAGAAAAATCTTTTCCGGAATGGAAGTGTTCTTGCTTGTGGTGGTAGTTTCGGTGGTATTTTGCTGCGGTTTGGGTTCCAGAGGGCCCGTTGTTGTATTATCTCCCTGCTGATTCGGATCCTTTGGAGGCAGAAATCCTGTACCCCGAATGGTGCCTCCCTGCGGGGTTGTCGTCGTTGTGGGCTCGACATAATCGCCGATCGATTTGGTATAGGTGCTGGTGGTGACGATCGTGGGCGCAGGGAATTTAACGCGCACCGTCAGCCCCTTGACATTGGCGATGCGCTGAATGTTGTTGATAATGATCTCTTCTTCTTCTGTAAACTCGCTCGTCTCGATCTCCTGCCCAAGCTGGGCTTTAACTACCACGTATTGGGTGAATTGCTTGACGATATGGACGGCGTCATCCAGCTCTTCCTGCGTCGGCACTGTACCCCCAATAACTGCCTGGTCTTTATTGAAGGCAATGGTGAGATTCCGATAGCCTTTGGCTGAAAAGGCGTTTTGTATTTCAAGAATATCGGCGCCCCGATTATCGAAGGTGGAGATAAAGTAGCGGTAGATTTCACCCTTGCTATAGACCGTCAGGGTGGTCTTTCCCGCTAAATCCGCTTCCACGAGAAGGACGCGGTCGGTACTATCGGGTTGCACAACACGGACAATTCCCGCTAGCGAAAGATTCGTGTCGTCAATGGGATTGGGAAATGTCAGCCGCTTTGATTCATTGAGATTAATATAGAGCCGCTCCGGCGCCGGACTGACCGCCACATCATACAAAAAGGTCTGGCCATTGCTTTTAATCGTCAGCGTTGCATCACCGCCAGCGATACCCACGAGGGAAAGCTCATTAGGCGATCCCTCCACTTTCCCCACCCTGATGATATTATCGGGTGTAACCGTAAAATCATCGATAGGATGTTCGATCGGCAAAAGCTTGGTCTCGCCAAAAAAGACGTCGAGACGCTCGGAAACTGGCGCCTGGGCGCGCGCCGCCCCGCCGGCAAACGCCAGCAGGCACAAAAGCAGCGCCAGGCTACGGATTGGGCGGAGTGGGAGTAGTGGTTTCATTCGTGGTTCCCTGTGTGGCTTGGACTTTTTCTTGGGCTTCAATTTGCTGCTGAAGTTCTTTGACGCGTAGCATGGACTTGTCAACCACGCGCGCCTGCACCTTGCTTAAGTCACCGTTATAGCCAGATGTAGTGAAGGCCTTGGTCTTGATTTCGGCAATATCGCGACGGGACTTCAAGATCATGCTAAAGTGACCATTCTTAATGTGTTGCATGAATTCCAGAGCCTGGGCTTGCTCGGGCGTGACCTCAAAAACAATGGAAAGCGCCTGCCCTACTGGATTCACGCCATCCGTCTTTTCCGTTTTGATCGTAGGCCCCGGCACATAGAGAATGCTGAGATTCTGCATGACCAACCGCGTATCGATAATAAAGGCATTATCGGGCGTGTAGCGGGTAAATAATAAATCCACCCTATCGCCATCAACCGCAAAGCCGCCGGTGTCATTGGCATCACCGTTAAATATCTTAACGGCCATCGCTCTCATGCCCGGCGCAATACGTTCTTCCAAAAAGGGCAGACTTTTACCGATATTGCGCGGGGTAAGCGGATCACCCTTTTCAATTTTGCGCGTGGCAAACCATCCTACGATATCATTCTGGTCGGTATAGGCGTCCGGCAAAATATCCTTGGGCGTGAGTTTCTTTTCGTAGAAAGCCGAACTGACGCGAGACCCTGCCTCCATTGGCTTGGTTGCAAAAAGAACATTGCGCAGATTTGTCGGCGTTTCCTGTACCGTGACTTGCCTGGACTTGGCGTCATCCACTTGACGCTGCATATCCGCCCGGGCACGGGCAGCGGCATCAATCGCTTTTTGTTCCTGGACCTTTTGCCATTGGAAAAATGCGTAAATGGCGACGACACCAAGAATCACTGCAAGGATGATCGCATAAGGCGGTGATTTTTTTTTCACAGGAGTTGTTTTCGGGCCTTAACCGTTATTTTCACGTATTCTTGTATAAAAAGAAACATTGAGTCAATTGTTTTCGTATAAATATAAGTAAGCCCTGTTGTCTCTAGCCTTTCGCAAAGCGGAGTCTGAGTCCGCTGGAATAGCACGGGATATTCCAGCTTTTGGCTTAAATTTGCAATTCAAATGTAATTACTCGCCTAAATCGCGCCGCATCAAGGAACTCGCCTCGAATGCTGATTTGAAACTTGAACGAAAAAAAGACGTTTCTGTCACCATTCACGACAAGCCGTGATGTTAATAGTGACAGCCCGACAGTCTGCCCAATTATTCGTTGATCGCAGCCATGGTCTGGGCCATGAGCTTTTCTTCCTTCTCGCGGGCCGCTTCGACATCGTAATTGAAGTTGTCGGGGTGCTCGGCGTTAAGGGGTGACATGGCCCGTAACTGCTCGATCATCGGAGGGATGACCTGCAGGGCATAGTCGATATCGGCATCGGTATTGTAATGACTGAAGGAAAAGCGAACGCAGCTACGCGCACGCGCAGGCGTCAAGCCCATCGCGCTAAGAACGTGCGAGGGATCCAACGAGCCGGTCGTGCAGGCGGAACCAGAGGAGGCGCAAATGCCCAGCATGTCGAGGCGCATGAGAACAGCTTCGGCCTCCACAAAATCAAATGCGATATTGGTCGTATTCGGGAGACGTTGGTCACGCTTACCGTTAATGTAGAGATGAGGCAGGCGCTCGAGCAGCGCCGTTTCAAAGCGGTCGCGCAAGACGCGAACACGCGTCTGCTCATCGGAGAGCTTTTCCAGCGCGAGTTCCGCCGCACGGCCCAACCCAATGATCGAAGCAACGTTTTCCGTTCCACCCCGTTTGCCGCGCTCTTGCCCGCCGCCAATGACATAAGGCACAAGTTTGGTCCGCTTTTTTGCGTAGAGCACGCCCACGCCCTTCGGCGCATGGAGCTTGTGACCCGACATGGAGAGCAAATCAATGTCGCTCTTCACGACGTTGCGAAGATCAATCTTGCCGGGAGTCTGCACGGCGTCGGTGTGGAAAAGAACGCCCTTCTTTTTGCAAAGAGAGGCAATTTCCTCGACGGGAAACAGAACGCCAGTCTCATTGTTGGCCCACATGATGGAAACGACGGCCGTATCGTCACGAATGGCCTTTTCCACATCGGCAAGCGAAAGCGTTCCATCCGCGGCGACCGGAAGTCGCGTCACGCCGTAACCATTTTTCTCCAGCCACTCGGTCTGATTCATGACCGCCGAGTGTTCGACCTGAGTTGTGACGACATGCTTTTTGCCGGTCGTCTGGAGAGCTGACCAAATGGCCGCGTTGTCGCTCTCAGTTCCGCAACTGGTAAAAATGATTTCCTTCGGCGTGCAGCCGACCAAAGCCGCGACCTTCTCGCGAGCTTCCTTCAAATGGCCTTCAACGCGTTTGCCAAAGCTGTAGGCGCTGGAGGGATTCCCGTAATGCTCGGTCAAAAACGGCACCATCGCCTCGAACACCTCGGGCGCAATGCGCGTGGTGGCGTTGTTATCGAGGTAAATGACTTCTTTCCGGGGTGCATGCATATAAGAGTAATCGTGAACAGATCACCCTACCCGACTCGCGACGCCATGCAAGCCAGATTGCAGGACCGATTCTAGACAGGATTAACAAGATTTACATAATTTTAAAGGCGGGAGACCTTCCTTCAGCCAATTCGGTTAATCCCGTCTAAAAAGTTTCCCCCTTCAAAACAACGGCTTGCGCAATTGAGCCAAGCCCATGGCGACGATGAGCACAAAATAACTCGCCAGCAGACTGAAGAGAAAAAACGTCTCGGAAAGCGCAGCACAAAAAACGGTCAATCCCGCAACGAGTCCGCTCGTGACCTGCATCCCGAGCAACGGAATCATCATGATTGGATCGCTCAACAATTTGGGACGCGTGCCCGGCTTGACCGGAGTGGCAAAAGTCTCTCCCACGAGGCTGGAGGCCAAACCCAGGGGAATGCCTCCCAAGAGGACTGCCCCGGCCAGAAGCTCCTCTCTTGTCAACGCCAAACCAATCCCCACCACCAGCGCCCCCATCAACGGCCAGAGACAACCGCTGAGCATCTTGCCAAGGCGAAACCATCTCTCACCGTGCGGCGACATGCGGAGGAGGTCGTCGCATTCCTCCACCGCTCCGGCGGCAATCGTGAACATACCGGCCAGAACACCGACCGAGAAGATCATGAAAAAGGCAACCGCCATCGCCAGATTATCGCGCCCCATGACCACGGCGACGACGATCGGCGTCATGATCTGCGCGATGCATTGCAACACGATCATGGGAGTGCGGGAAATGAGGCGCAGGTTTTTGCGGACTTCGAGTTTGAGAACGCCGGACCGAAACAGGCCGTCGGCTTTACCCGGAATCGCTGCCACAGAATTTTCCACGAGGTGCTGCGTGCCTTCGACAAACGTGCGTTCGGTCAAGCGAAGCGTCACCATCGACAGGGCGGCAGCCGTGGAAAAAATCAGGACGAGATGGAGCGGACTACCTGCCGCCGCCCGCGCCATCCAGGCCAGCGGGGTGTGGCCCATCTCGATAAACCGTGTCTGCATGGCCAGCGGCATGTGCGACTGACCGGCATCCAACCCCATCTGGGTCATCGAAACGCTCAGGGAACCGGTCAGGAGAGTAATTCCGAAGATGAGCGCGAAGGGCACCACCTGGGAATAGAAACGGGCCCGGCGCAATCCAAACCAGCGAATCAAGCCAAAGGAAAAAAGACCATCGATGCAGGTCACGACCATGGCCAGAGCCAGCCAAACCGGATAACCCCAAAGATATTTCCAATGACCGAAGGGGGCAAAAACAAGAATGTTGATCCACGGAACGATGATGAAGCCGTCAACCACGCACGACTGCAGGGCATTGCCGAAAAGTTTCGCGGCCAGAACGGCACGGGGCGAAACCGGTGAACTGAGGAGAAGGTTACTGTCATCCTGCTCGTGCAGTACCACCAGGGCGCGCACCAGCCCACCGCTGAGCATGACAAAAAGAAGAAAGCTCCAGATGGCCGTGCTCAACCCGCGATAAAGATCGGCAATATGATCGCGGGCCCCTGCCCCGGCGTAGATCACGAGGGAAAAAGCGGCGAGATGCAGTCCTGCCAGAAATAGCAGGCCGAAAAGAGCGCCTCCGGATTGGAGCAAGCGGGCCCGCCAACTGTTTCCCGCCATGTGCTTGCGCAAACCTTGTTTGATGTCGATCCAAACCAGAGCGGTGCCCACCCGAAAGGAATGGAAAGGAGACCCGGCAGCGGAATGAGTCGAAGGAGCCGTGATCATTTTGGTGGGTAGTGTCTTAAGTAGGCCTTCAGAATGATCCCGAGCGAAAGCGAGTCGATCCTTTATCGATTTTTCTCCATCCGTCATCCTGAGCCCGCCGAAGGATCAGGATGACAGAGCGTTTTATTTGAAAATGTTTTTCAAATTAAGACACTACCTTTTGGTGCAACGACTCGACTAGAAATCACGTGAAATGCCAGCTATTTCTGCGGCGCCAGATAAATGAAGCTGCTCGTCCTGCCGTGATGAATGAGGAGCACGACACTTTGATCCGATTTCAAGCCCTTGGTCAGATCGGCGAAATCCCTGGCACTCGTGATTTGCCGGGTCGAGCCGCGATTCACGCAAGCGCTCTCGATGACATCCCCTCTTTCGATGCCCTTGACCTCGGCCATCGAGCCTTGCTGGACCTCACCGATCACCACGCCGGACGCGACAACCTTGTCCACCTGATATTTCTGCCGGGTCTTGTCATCAAGATCAAAAATCTGGACACCACTAAGAACATTTTCCGCCTTAGGTGGAGCACCGTGAGGAGTGGCTGGAACCGCGTCTCCATTTCCGTCATCGCCCTGGTTACTTTGATCGAGAACACGGTCATTGGCCGGAACAAGTTCAGCAACCTTGACCGCCGTCGATTGGGGTGTTCCGTCGCGGATGTATTTGACCTGAACTTCCTTGCCGATGGGAATCTGGGCCACGATCAGGCGAAGATCTGCGATACTGTCAATTTTGTGGTTATCCACTTCGGTAATAAAATCGTCAGGGTGAAGGCCCGCCTTGTCAGCGGGAGAGCCCGGTTGAACCCCAGCCAGCAACGCCCCCCGGTCGCTCTTCAGTCCCAGTTGGTTCGTTACGCCTTCATCAATCGATGTCGGCAGAAGAACCCCAAGATAACCTCGCACCAACCGACCCTGCTTGAATAGTCCGTCAACCGCATAACGGACAAGATTACTCGGAATGGAAAAGCCGACGCCTTGATAGTATCGGGACGTGGAAGCAATCGCGGCATTGATGCCGATGAGCTCACCATGAATGTTGACCAACGCGCCGCCCGAGTTGCCAGGATTAATGGCGGCATCGACCTGAATATAATCCTCGATATTACCCGAGCCCGGCAAGCTGCGCCCCTTGGCGCTGACGATTCCCTTGGTGACGGAATCATCCAGATCGAAAGGATTGCCCACGGCAAAGACCTGCTCCCCCACTTCCACCTTGTCCGAATCGCCCCAGGGCAAGGCCGGTAAATCCGTGGCGTCAATTTTCAGCACGGCAACGTCCAGCATGTCATCGGATGCAATCAGGCGGGCGGTGTAGTTGCTTTTGTCCTGAAGTTGCACGCGGAGATCCTTGCAATCCTCCACCACGTGATTGTTCGTCACAATATAACCGTCCCGACTAATGATTACCCCAGAACCGAAGGTCGTATTGCCCGGCTCGAAATAGCGATGCTGTTGCCCCGGCCCAAAAGGAAAATGAAAAGGTAGCTCGCCGCTGAATAATTGGATGCGCGGATCAAGGGGCTTGGTGGCGGTGATCCGGACAATACTGGGCGTAACCGCGGCGACCACCTTGATGTTTTCCCGGTTGATCTGCTCCAACAGCGGCACTTCCTCCGGCGCAATCAAGTTTCGAGTCTCGGGCGAGAAAGCAACCGGCACGCCGGATGCCGACGCAACCTCCGACCTCGCCAAGGGCGAATGATTCGGATTGTTCTTATCGTCTCCGGCATGGCCTGGAGTTGCCTTGTGGCAACCCGATAGAGTCAGGGCCAGGACAAGTCCCAACCCAAAAAATCTCTTCATAAAATGGTATTTCGTGTGGTTACTCTACCATCTTTGACCCATTCTTGGGCGAAAGATCGAATTAAATCTTATTAATGGGCGTCCACAACATCCCCTTTCCTCAACCCCAACCTATCTTGACCTATGTTCCTCGCAGGCGATATCGGCGGCACCAAAACCAACCTGGCTATTTACGCTTACGAGGACGATAAGCTCCGGGCGCAAAAAAGCGGTTCTTATCCGAGCAAAGACCACGCGTCACTGGCCGAAATCGTCCGCACTTTTCTTTCCGAGAGCGCCGGAGAAATCAAGAGCGCCTGCTTCGGCGTCGCCGGGCCCGTTAAAGACGGCGAGGTCCATGTCACGAATCTCCCGTGGACGGTCAAGGCTTCCGCCTTGCAGTCCGAATTGAAATTCGAGCAAGTAAGCCTGCTCAACGATCTCGAAGCCAATGCCTATGGGATCAATACGCTCGAACCGCATGAGCTGCTTTCCCTCAATCTGAAAGGTAATCCGCAACAGATCGGCAACCGTGCGCTCATTTCCGCCGGCACCGGTCTCGGCGAAGCAGGCCTGTTGTGGGATGGCATTGCGCATCGCCCCTTCCCCAGCGAAGGCGGGCATACCAGCTTCGCGCCCTGCGATACCACTGGCGATGAACTGCTCGTTTTTTTGCGGAAGGAATTTGGCCATGTCAGCTGGGAAAGAGTTCTCTCCGGCCAGGGCATGAAGAATCTCTACCGCTTCTTTCGCCAGCGCTCCGGCCAGGCTGAACCCGATTGGCTCAGCCAACAGATTGCCGTGGGCGATCTCGCCGCAGTGGTGACGCATACCGGTCTGTCGGGACAGGACCCCGTCTGCGTGGAAGCGCTCGATTGTTTCACTCGTAATTACGGCGCGGAAGCAGGCAATCTTGCCTTGAAGATGCTCTCCCTCGGCGGGGTTTATATCGGCGGCGGAATCGCTCCCAAAATGTTGCCCAAGATGCAGAGCTCTCTTTTTCTCGACGCCTTTTGTAACCAGGGACGGATGAGTCCCCTTATAGAATCGATGCCGGTCTACGTGATTCTCAACGACAAGACGGCCCTTCAGGGCGCCGCCTGGTATGCCGCGCATGCGGGATAAAGTCAGCCCCTCTTAGGGTTGAGCCATCCGATAAAGCACCACGTGATCGCCTTCGAAAATTTTTCGGAACCTATCATCGAAGAAGCGGCGGGTGGGTAACGCGCGGTCGGTGTAATTCGTCACATAAGGAGTCTCCTGCTCAAAAGTCTCGAGAAAATTCATGCTTTCATGACCTTCCACATCGAAAACGAGAAGATAATCAAAACCTGCTTTTTGGACGCTCTGCAATTGTTGAGCGAAAACGTCCCATTGCGCAGATGCCACATTGGGAAGAGGACCTAATTTCAAGGTATTGCGGTCCAGCCAGGCCGATGGGGATGCGCTGGGAGTGCTGGCATAGACCACAATTCGAGAATCGACCGGAGTCAATCGCGCGGCTGCTTCCAAGTCGCGCAGATTGGGAACCCGCGAGGCCTTCAGGAAACAGACCGCCGCGATCATCACGGCGATGTGCACCAGCAGGATCCCTCCCAGGACTGCTCTCCGGCGATGGTCCCGACCCAAAAACTCAAATAATCGAGGAAAACCAAACGAAACGGCAACAACCAACCAAAAAAGAACCGGCACCGTGTACTGAGGCTCGATCCAGACAATTCTTTCAAAAGCATAGTTACACGCAACCCCGGCGATAATAGAGACCTTCAGCCAGGGATGCATTCGCACGACCTTGCTTCGCAGGGCAAACCATCCTCCGATTATTCCCAGGAGACCACAACCGAAAGGAAACAGGTACATCATGGGCCGGACATAGAACCCGGGATGCATCCAGTCTTTGAGTCCAACCGGGCCATATCCTCCCGCGCGATAACCGCCCAAAATGACCCAACTTCCAAAAGGATCGCTCCAACTCAGCGACAACCACACCAATACCCCAAGCAGAGGAATCAAACCCCAAGCCAACGAGAGTTTGATAAATTGCCCAACAGAACGACAATCCCGCGCGATCAAAAATGCCGTCAGAACCGGCAAGCCATAAATAATGATGCTTAGTTTGGCCAACAGTGAAAAGAGAAAGGCCACGCTGGATAAGGCTGTCTGACCTCGCAGGGCAAAAAGAAAGGCCGCGGCTAGGCCTGTCGTGGCCAGAATATCCGGCGTCGGCACCTGGCCAAAATGAATGATCACCGGAGCCGTGGTCCAGAGAGCCGTACCGGCCAGAGCAAAAGAAGGTTCCAACCAATGGCGCAGCACAAGGTAAAGAAGTCGAATGGAAAGCAAGGCAAACATGACCGAAACCAATCTGACAATGGCCCGTTCATGTTGCTTGAATACGACCGCCGCTGGCCAACCGAAGATCCCGTGAAACGGAACCTCGAGATGAATGATCGTGAATCTGGGCGACGGAGTGATTAAAGGAGAGAAGGTGTCATCAGGGGCACTCAACTGGGAAAATGAGGCCCTGGGCGTTATTACAGCGCTCCATCCTTCATGAAAAACGTGGCGGGCAACATCGAAGGTCTGGTTCTGCCGCACAAAATGCATGGAAACGAATGGCGCATCCAAACCCCATAGCGCGACCACAAAAAAGAATATCTGCAAAAGGCCCACCCGCCGCCACTCCCCGGACAAAGGACGAAGCATAGGCGTATGGCCGGTCAGGTGGGGCGCGTCAGTACCCATATTTTGAACAAAGCAATAAAGTGGCAATAGCCGATTCCGGGAAGTTTACGCAGCTTGTAAACCTGCGTAACGCCCGCGATCCGCACCCGGTGTTTGACCGGTAATTTCAGGATGGCGTATCCGCAACAGCAGACTCGATCCACAAATTCCCACCAGAACCCCTGTTGTATCTTCACCCAATTCGGGAATAAGCCCCTGGATTACTTTTTGTTTTACCAACATGGAAGTCTGCATGCGGGCTATGGCTAACATAAAAAAAAATGCATTCAAACTCTTTCTCGATTCAGCAGCTCCTATGCTGTCCTTAGCCATACCCATGATGTACTCGAAACTATTCCTGGTGGTCTTTCCGGCTCATCCAACGACGCGCCAACATCCAGGGGATGAAAAAAACAATCCAGGTGCCGGGATCAAACAGAATAGGGAAAACAATCCACGCGCCCCATTCGTGCGGATCAATCCATCCCGCGAGGATGCCGAAAAGCAAGCTCAACCCCGGAACAATGGCATCGTGTTTTTCGATTCCCCTTCGCCGGTTACGATAGTTCCCCATGAAGTGCTTCCAATTAACTGCGGCAACCGCAAGCGCGAAGAAAAACAACAGCTCCACAGTGATAAAACTAAAGGTGTTCATTTCTCATCTCGACTCACTTCGTGCAAACTTACCCGTTTTAGTCCGTAGACCAAGATGCAAAAAGTCGACTGCGTCAGGACCGATCCTTGGCCCATTTCTTATCCTTGCAACAACCTTGAGTCCAACCCCGCTCACAGTTTAACTTAAGCCATGTCCACCGCGCGACTCATCGACGGCAAAGCCATCTCCGCTCAAATTCATTCCGAAACCCAGGCCCGCACCAAAGCCCTGAAGGAAAAGGGTATCACCCCCGGCATCACCTTCGTCCGGGTGGGCGAAGACCCGGCCTCTCAGGCTTACGTTCGCATGAAGGGCACGAAGGCCGGAGAGTTGGGCATTCACTCGAACACCATCGTCCTACCGGAAACGACTTCGCAAAACGAGTTGCTCGCGCTGATCGAAAAACTCAACCACGATCCCCAGGTCCACGGCATTCTCGTTCAGGCTCCACTGCCGAAACATCTCAAAGAAGACGAAATTTTCAGCGCGATTGATTTTCGCAAGGACGTCGATGGCTTTCATCCCGTCAACGTCGGCAAATTGCTCCTCGGTCAAAATCCGCTCTTCAAACCGTGCACACCCGCTGGCGTCCATGAATTGCTCATCCGCACCGGCGTGGCACTGAGCGGGGCGGAAGTTGTGGTTCTCGGTCGCGGCAACATCGTGGGCAAGCCGATGGCGGCCATCCTCATGCAAAAGGACAAGCACGCCGACGCGACCGTCACCGTGCTTCACTCGCGGAGCAAAAATATCGCCGAGCATTGCCGTCGAGCCGACATTCTTATTGCCGCAATGGGGCAGGCCCTTTTCGTGAAAGCCGACATGGTAAAACCCGGAGCCGTGGTAATCGATGTTGGAGTCAATCGTGTCGATGATACCACCGCAAAGAACGGTTACCGGCTGGTCGGCGATGTCGATTTCGCGGCGGTGAGTCAAGTCGCCGGAGCCATCACGCCCAATCCCGGCGGCGTTGGCCCCATGACCATTGCCATGCTGTTGAGTAATACGGTTCGCGCGGCGGAAAATACTGCCTGAATTCAGTCATCCCTCGACTAGCTCAGGATGACTTTAAATATTTTCCGCGACGTGCAGACCGCACTCGCGCTTGAGACCGAAGAAACGCGTCTCCTCCTCAGTCATGTCGCCGGAAAGAGGACGGGTCGTGTGGATATCACCGATCGAGACGTAACCTTTTTCCCAAAGCGGATGATAAGGAAGATCGTACTTGGTCAGATATTGGAAAACTTGCCGGTCGGTCCAGTCGATGATCGGTTGGACCTTCACAATGCCATTCTGCAATCCCAACACACCCAGTTCCGTGCGCGACTTCGCCTGCTGGCGGCGCAACCCGGTGATCCAACTGCGCGCGCCCAGCTCGCGAATCGCCCGCTGCATCGGCTCGACCTTGTGAATCTGGTTGTAACGCTCGATTCCTTCGACCCCTTGCTCCCAAAGTTTTCCATAGCGCGCCTCCCGCCAGGCCGGGCTTAACTCCGGGCGATAAACCTTGAGATTAAGCTTCAGCCTTTCGGTCAATTGATCGGCAAATTGATAGGTCTCCGGAAAGAGATAACCGGTATCGATCAACACCACGGGAATCTCCGGCCATTGCTGCGTCACCAGATGAAGCGACACCGCCGATTGCGCGCCAAAACTCGTCGAGAGTATGACTTCAGGACGAAACCGTTCCAAAGCCCAACGCACGCGCTCCTCCGCCGAAACTGTTTCCAGTTTCGCACCAATCTCGCTCAGCACCTCTTTTTGCTCCAGTGCCCGAAGATTCAATCCCTGGGGATTTTCGCTCATCTCACCCCGTAAGATAGTTGCCGGAGCCTTCCGGTCAACTGCTTCACTGGCCTCGCCCACAAGTTTCCGCAGAGCATAATTAGGCCACCTTCGGTTTGGCTGGCCCGAGCAAAGCCAGCGATGCCGTATAACCGTGCGCAAAACTGCGATCCCCCACCGGCCCAAGCTGGACGTTGGCGAAAAGGCCCGTCAGCGGCATCTTGGGAAAAAACTCATTAATGAGGCCAACATCGTGATTTGGGCCGCCAAAAAGCCCTCGCCCACGTCCATGGCAGGTGCAAAGCAAGCCGGCAAAAGGCGTGGCGGATAAAAGCGCGAGCGCCTGATCGCGCAAGAGGCGTTTCAGTTCATCGGTGGCCATGCGGGAATCACGCAGTTGGTACTGGAGGGTCTGCCCGACTCGCGGCACCGCGTTGATCGCCACGGCCCCGCTCTTCGGATCGGCCCCGATAATATTCCGTACCAGGAAATCACCCCTCTTATATTCTTCCAGATACTCGCTTACGGCCAAACCAGCAAAAAGATGACCTCGCGCCTGCTCGCGTTCCAGGTCACTCAACTCCTTGTAAACGTCGCTCAAGACCTCATAAGCCGGACGGGAACCAAGCGTGAGGAGAACATTGCGCTCGGCCTGAGTCACCGTCAGCGGTTCACCAATCGGCTTGCAACCCTGCGAAACCACCGATTGCACGGCGATGTCACCCTCCAACGCCAGAGCCACTCCGCCCGTGACCGGACGGTCATTGCAGAAAACCCATGCGTCCGGGTCACCTTGGAAACCACTGGCCAGTCCTCCAAAAATGGGCACCTGCGGATAGGCTTGGTTCCATTGCTTAAGCCAGGCTTCCACGTTAAGCGTGAATGGATTAAGAAAAACCAACCAGGCTTTCGCCTCGGTGGATTTAATCTGTGTTTTTTCGCGCCAAAAATCAGGGCCAGACGAAGCCTCAACGCTGTCCTGATCGAAAGCAAACACGCTGGCCTTGCCCACGGGTAGGGAAACCAGCATCAGCGAAAAACCCGATCCTTCCTCCTGTTCTTGTGTCGGCCCAACCAACCCCGTTCCGCTGCAACCGATCAACGTCGGCACATGGCCGTAAACCCGGATTAGTTCCAGCAACTCCGTCGCTTTTTCCGCGTAATCGGGCGTGACAAAAACGAGACCAAAAGAGGGTTTGCCGCTCAACTCTTTGCGCAACTGCGTCGCCGTCTCGCGCACCACCCCTTCATCGAAGGGACCGGTGACCAGCCGCGAAGCTGCAAAGTTAGGCATACCTAATCATCCGGCCCCCTGAGCAAAAGTCAATGCAGTGAGGAGTACTCTATTTCAAAATATCGACTCCCGCTTTTGCCGCCGCCTTGGCCAACGCATGATCCGTGGTGGCTAGAGCCGATCTTCTGCGCATGGCCAATTCCAGATAAGCAGCGTCATAAATCGTGAGCCCATATTGTCTGGCAAGAGAAGCCGTATCGTCGCTGCACCGTTGCGCTGTTTGATCGTCCGTGATGACTGGCAGCATCTGTATAAGGTGAAGAGCTTCCGTAATCTCGGCTTGAGAAGCCCGTTTACGCCGCTCGGCCATTAAAAGACCATTGGCGGTCTCAACCCACCAATGAGTGGGCACATAGGTCGGCAATCCGCTTTCCATTGCCTTGAATGTTTTGGGAGCCTGTGATGATTGCTCGTCCTTCAAAAGAAGATCGAGCGTCGCGGAACCGTCTATCACCAACGACCTCATATGCGGCGACCGGCATTGATCAGATCGCGGGTCGATTCGCCCTTACCCAGTGCAACACGCTTCCGAAGCGAACGAATACGGGCAAACACTTCATTATCGATCACAGGCCTGGCCGCAGGGACAAGCCGGGCAATGGGCCGTTCTCTTTTTGTAATGATGATTTCCCTGCCTCTGGCCACTTGAGCCAAAAGAGAGGCGAGATGTGTTTTTGCCTCATAGGCCCCTACTTTTTTCGTGGCGAGAATCACGAATTCAAACTGGTCTTAAGACTGGTCTTTTTCAAGTTTAAAATTAAACCACAAACGATGATCACGCCAAATCCAGCGTTTCATTTTTCAATTCCGAAGGCGGCTCAGTAAAGGAAGGCCCCGAAACAAAATCGGCCGCCCAGATTTCCTGCGCCATGCGGAAGCTTTCCGGCATGAGCGTGTAGCCGACATGGCCCTGCGGAAAACAGGCAAAATGGGCCCCGCCCCACAGGCGTGCCAATTCCTCAATCTCTTCCGGTGGCGCTATCCGATCATACTGACCTGCCAACATGAGAATATGCTGCGGACTCAGCAATGGCTTTTGCTGAGCCGGACAGACCAGGCGCATGCTTCCCGCGGTGTCTTCAGGCCCAAGCCCCACCCGGCGCAAGGCCGTCCGCATCGAGATGGAGCTCGGCGACTGCCAGATGGCGTTATCGATCTGGAGAATCGGCTCGACCAAAATCAACCGCTGTAGCAACGGCTCGAAACAACCCAGCAACGCCATCATCCATCCACCATAACTGGTCCCCCATCCGCCAAAAAGACGTCCGCCTTTCCGTTGCAATTGCTGGAGAACAATGCGGCACTCCACCACGGATTGCCTCACACCGGCAGCGGAACGAAGCAAATTGCCACCCACACAGAGTTCACCATGAAAATGCCAGGGCAACCGCCGCGAATAATGGTAGGGCAGATGGACAAAAACGGCGTTCCATCCCCGCGCATTGAGACGACGCGCCCAAAGCCGATAGCCGAAATCGCTCACTGACATCAAGCCGTGGGCCAGAAACATCGTCGGCGCGCTCCAGCCTTGCCGACAGGGAAAGAAATCGAAGGCTGCGCGGTTGTTCAATTCGTGATCGCCGGGATAAGGACTGGGAAAGAAGAGCCGCCCCCGATCCGGCAATTCCGGCGGCACAAAATTATCCGGCACCCGATAAAACTCCTCAAGCGAACGGCCCGCCCAATCGGAAGTAAACCGGTCCCACTGGGATCGGAAATCAGGAGGCAACGGATGGCGCGCCTGGAGCAGGTTAACGAAACCAAAGCTGGCAATATCCACCGTCAGCGCCCAAGCCTGATCGAGTTGCGAAAGAAACGTGCGCGATTTCATACATGCAGGAAGCGGACGAGCGAAGGCATGAATCCCTTTAGCCGCGAAAGAACGCAAGGAACACAAAAATAAATGGAAATTCCTCCCTCTTTCCTCCTCAATATCTTTGTGTTCCTTGCGTTCTTTTGCGGCTAATTAAACAGCTTGTGAAAAAAATCCTCGTGATCGGAGCTGGCCTCGGTGGGTTGGCCACAGCCATCCGCTTGGCGCATGCCGGACATGCCGTGGAAATCTGGGAAAAAAACGGCGAACCCGGAGGCAAGCTGAAGGAATTTTCCCAAGACGGATTTTCCTGGGGAACAGGGCCTTCATTACTGACTATGCCCCACGTCCTGCGCGATCTTTTTACCTCGGCGGGAGAACGGCTGGAAAACCGTCTTGATCTCGTTCGCCTCGATTCGTGTTGCCGTTATTTTTGGACCAACGGCACGACCATCGACGAAGACGCCGCCTTTTGGTCCCAGCCTGAAGTAACCCGTTTTCTCGATTATGCACGCGGCATCTACGAACTGTCGGGCGAGGCCTATCTTAACCGGCCTCCCGGCGATTTCTGGCGCGCTTTCACCCTGCGTAATCTGGGAAAGTTGCGGCATTTCGGCAAAGTCGCCACGACTCGCACCCTGGCCCAGGAAGTGGAACGACGCATTTCCGATCCGCATCTCCAGCAAATTTTTCTACGTTTCGCCACCTATAACGGCTCTTCGCCTTACCAGACCCCGGCCACCTTCAACATCATCCCCTACGTCGAGGCGGAATTCGGCGCCTGGTATGTCCGGGGAGGAATGCCGCGCATCACCGAGGAATTGACCGGCTTGGCCAGGCGCCGCGGCGTGACCTTTCGTTTCAACACAACCGCGACGGATTGGAGGCATAATGAAGCGACCGCGCAGGACGGCTTTCGCACCCGGGCCGATCTTCTTGTTTGCAATGCCGACGTGTTAAGTGCCCGAACCGGATTTCTCGCCGGGCATACCAGCACCAAGGTTCAGAAAAAAATATTACGCCCTCCACTTTCCACCTCGGGCTTTATCCTTTTTCTCGGCGTGAAGGGCTGCGATCCGCGATTGTCTCATCACAACATTTTTTTCTCGGATGATTATCCCCATGAGTTCGCGGAAATTCATGATGCAAAAATCAGCCCGACCGAACCGACCATCTACATTTCCATCAGCTCGCACACCGATCCGAACCACGCCCCGGATGGGCATGATAATTATTTCGTCCTCATCAATACGCCTGCACGCGATCCCGATCAACCGTGGACCAAAGCCGAAGCAGCGGGTTATCGTGACCTGGTGCTCAAACGCCTCGAGCAATTTGGGTTGGATGACCTGCAAAAACGCATCGTCTCCGAGCGCATTTTCACACCCAGCGATTTTGCCCATCGCGATCTTGCCCACCACGGGGCTCTCTATGGTTGGGCCTCCCATTCCATCCGCACTTCCCTGTTCCGGCCTCCCCTGCGTGCGCCGGATCTGCGAAATGTTTACTTCGTTGGCGGCACGACTCATCCCGGCGGCGGCATTCCCCTCGTTTTGTTAAGCGGGAAAATGGTCGCGGAGATGATTACGGGAGAAGCCTCATGAAAAATTGGAGTCGTCCCGAAAAAATCTTTTTCGCCGCCTTTCTGCTCTGGAGCGGCGCGGGATTGATTTTCACGCTCCTGCACATCACACCCGATTCACTCTCCCGCGGGCCAGCGCCCACATGGCTCGTCCGCTTTATTGATTTTTGCCTGCAAACCGGTGACCCGATCCTGATCCTGCTCGCCTTTGCCAATACGCATTTGCATGCCGCCCGGCAATGGACGCCCGCTCTCGCCCGACGCTGGGGGCTGATCGTTCTGGTTTGTGCTCTCGGAGTGGAAACTCTTGGAGCCGCCACCGGATTTCCTTTCGGCGCCTACCGATACACGGATCATTTCGGCCCCATGCTCGGTCTGGTGCCGCTGACCATTCCCCTCGCCTGGCATGTCGTCGTAACCAACGCACTCCTGATCTCGCGCCTGACCCTACCTCATAGTTCACGACTGGCCGAGACCAGCCTTACCGCTTTTCTCTGCACACTCTACGATTTCATTCTGGAGCCGTTTGCCACCACCGTTAAGGGTTACTGGATTTGGAACGGCGGAGCGATTCCCCTGCAAAATTATGCAGCATGGTTCATTCTCAGCGGACTGCTCATTTGGTTTTTTGCTCCGACTGCCGCCAGCCGTTTTCGGAACGATCCACGACCATGGATCATATTGGGTCTTACCCTCCTCATCTTCATCGCCGGAAGATGGGCCTACGTCGCCTGAACAAAAAGACGCCTTCGCTATCGCGCCAAGAACCCAACAGTTGACCCGGTAAAAATGCGCCACCGCAGGACTTTGACCGTCACCTGCCCCCCGGAGGATTCATCTATACGCCCACCAACCATAATCGGATGCCCCGGCATCAATCGGGAATCCTCGCTATGAAGCCTTATCATCCCGGTCCCATCGGAAAAAATGTAATCATCGTCGCCAACTGGACGAATCACGCGACCAATAAGCACCACATAGCTCTGATCCGATTTTTCTCCCACCTGCCCCGATAGGATCTGGCTCACACTTTTCAGCTGATAGGCATGATTGGCTGTATCTGCCTGTGAAATCAATATGAAAACGCCCATCCACAGAAAGATAATAACCAAGTGAAGCACTTTGGGGGACATGGCCCATGATTATGCGATCAATTGATCGTTTTTCAATGAACAAGACTAGTGGATTACTTATTTTTCGCCTAAGTTTGAATTCAAATGTATCAAACACCCATAAGTTGGTTGACTTTTGCGTAGCTTTTGACTTTATTCGTGTAGTTTTGAGTGCTTTATGATGCTTCAGGCTCTATGATCCCTCTTTCTTCCAGCCCCAACGATAATTTTGCTGAGCGACTCCGTTTCTGGCGAGTCAGTCAAAACTTCACTCAAGCCGATGCCGCACGACAATTGGATATTGACCGGAGTTACCTATCGCAAGTCGAACGAGGCCGGTCTCCAGGCAATGCCCTGCGCACCCGTTTTCTCCTCATCGAAAAATCATCTTCGATCAAGGTCAATGGCAATGTAGCAGCCGCCTATGGCTTGCGTAATCTGCCGGTCCTTTCCTGGGCCCAGGCTGGCCTGGCCGTTGACTTCAGTGAAATTCCACGTGATTGGGATGAGGTCGTACCCAGTGCTGTTGCCGATGAACACGCTTTCGGCGTGCGGCTGCGAGGCGATTCGATGGAACCTCGTTTTTCGGACGGCGATATTGCAATTCTTCTTCCCGGCATTGCCCCGACCAATGGCGAAATTGTGGTGGCCAATCTCAAAAACCAAGGCGTGCTCTGCAAGATCATGCATGTGCACCTGGAAAAGAACTTGGTCAAGCTCTCAAGCTACAATCCAGCCTATCCTCCCATGGAATATCACCGCGACGAATTCCACTGGATATTCCCCGTGGAATCGATCGTCAAACCGTTGCGGCGGCGTTAATACGCAACACGACAAAATCACCTCTTTAGAATGCCGTCATCTTTTTCAACAGGCTCGGGATGACAGTCTTTTAAACCTTGGCTGGTTCATTGGGGAGAGCGGAAACCAAAGCACCATTGCCAGCCGGAGTTGCCGGTACGGCACCAGCAGGAGGTTGAGGCACCACTTTCCAGAACAGCGGTTCAAAGCGGGTCCAGTCACCCAGGATTACCTTGGCGCGTGCACTTTCGGTCAGTTCGTAATGCTTGCTGATGATACCCTTGAGCGTCTTGCTCTCGAAAGGATCGGAAAGACGCTGGAGGGTAACCATCGCCTTATTGCAGCACTGTTCAAAAGTGCCTTCCTGATCGAGGACATAAGCAATGCCGCCCGACATGCCCGCGCCAAAATTTTTGCCCGTCACTCCCAGCACGACGACCTGACCATTGGTCATGTATTCGCAGCCGTGGTCGCCGATGCCTTCCACAACCGTCGAGGCGCCACTGTTACGCACCGCGAAACGTTCCCCAGCCCGGCCCCGGATATAGAGCGCACCGCCGGTGGCCCCGTAAAGAACGGTATTGCCGCAGATCGAATTTGCCGCCGGATCAAATTTCGCGCTGGGTGAAGGCACGAGAATAATCTCACCGCCGCTCATGCCTTTGCCGACGTAGTCGTTGCTCTCGCCAATAAGAGTGAGGCGCACGCCTTTGACCAGGAAAGCCCCGAGGCTTTGCCCCGCACTGCCGCTCAAGGTCAGATTAAGCGTCCCCTCAGGAAGTCCCTCATCGCCGAAGCGATAGGCGATTTCACCGGAAAGATTCGTGCCGATGCTGCGGAAGGTATTCTTCACCTTGTACTTCAGGCTGAGCTTGCGCTTGGTCTGGAGACAGCTCTTGGCGTCCTGGAGAATAACATCATCGAGGGTGCGATCCTCCAGCTTGTCGTTGCGTTCCCAGGTATGGAAACGGGGTGTGGTGTCGTCCACCGGCGGCATGGCCAGAAGACGGGAAAGATCGAGTAGATTGGCCTTGGGATGATTCGGTATCTGGCGTTGTTCGAGATAATCGGTGCGACCGATGATCTCGTTCAATGTCCGCGCCCCAATGCTGGCGAGGTGACGGCGCACTTCCTCGGCAACGGCGTTGAAGAAGAAGACGACATTCTCCGGTGTGCCCTTGTACTTGGCGCGGAATTTTTCGTCCTGACTGGTGACCCCCACCGGGCAAGTATTGAGATGGCATTTGCGGACATAGACGCAACCGGTCGCGATCAACGCCGCCGTGCCGAAATTGAATTCCTCCGCACCGAGCATGGCCGCAATAAGAATATCGAGCCCTGTCTTCATGCCGCCGTCCGTGCGCAACGTCACGCGATTGCGCAGACCATTGAGCAGCAAGACCTGATGCGCTTCGGCCAACCCGAGCTCCCACGGACCGCCCGCGTTCTTGACCGAAGAGAGCGGCGACGCACCCGTGCCGCCGTCGTGTCCTGAAATCAGGACGATATCGGCGTAGGCCTTGGCCACGCCCGCCGCGATGGTGCCAACACCCGCCTCAGCCACGAGCTTGACGCATATCTTGGCGCGCGGATTGACCTGCTTAAGATCATAAATCAGCTGGGCCAGATCCTCGATGCTGTAGATATCGTGATGCGGTGGAGGCGAGATCAGCATGACGCCGGGAGTACTGTGCCGCAGTTTCGCGATCATGGCGCTGACCTTGTGACCAGGAATCTGTCCACCTTCGCCGGGCTTGGAGCCCTGTGCCATCTTGATTTCGATTTCGGTGGCGCTGGCGAGATATTCCGCCGTGACGCCGAACCGACCCGAAGCGACCTGCTTGATGCGGCTGTTCTTGGAATCGCCGTTTTCCATCGGCGTAAACCGGGAGCGATCCTCGCCACCTTCGCCGGAATTCGATTTGCCGCCGATGCGATTCATCGCAATGGCCAGAGTTTCGTGGGCTTCGGGTGAAAGAGCGCCGAGCGACATGCCCGCCGTGGTGAAGCGACGACGGATATCCTCTATCGATTCAACTTCCTCAATCGGAATCGGCGTGCCCTTCTTCAGGGTCAAACATTGACGCAGGGAAACGGGCGCCGCTTCTTCCACCGCAGTGACGTACTTTTCGTAGTCTTCCCATTTACCGGCCTTGTCCGCGCCCTTGATTCCAACATAGGTGTGAAAACTTTGCAGGACGGGCGGAGTCCAGGCATGCAGTTCACCATCGCGACGGAAGCGGTAATAGCCTTCGTCCGCAATTTTAGCTTCCGGTTCGAAAGCGTGCTTATGGCGCGCCAGCGTCTCTTCGGCGATCTCACGGAAACCGAGCCCCTTGACCTGGGAAGGCGTGTCGGTGAAAGCGTAAGCAATCACGTCGGGATGCAGGCCGATGGCCTGGAACGTCTGCGCCCCGCTGTAACTGGCCAGCGTTGAGATGCCCATTTTGGACATGATTTTCAGGAGACCTTTTTCCAAGGCCGCACGATAATTTTTGGCGACAATGGCAGAATCGGTGACCTTCAACTCGTTCCGCGAAAGAAGTTCATTCAGCGTGGCGAAAGCCGCGTAGGGATTCACCGCCGAGGCGCCGTAACCGAGAAGACAGGCCAGTTGATGCACGTCGCGGCACTCGGCCGTTTCGCAAATGAGACTCGCCTTGGAGCGTTTTTCCACCCGGATCAAATGATGGTGAACCGCACCAGTTGCCAGAAGCATGGGAATCGGCGCGTGCTGCGCATCGATCTCCCAATCGCTCAAAATAATAATGGACGTGCCCGCATCGACGGCTTTTTCCACCTCACTGCAAATGCGGTCGAGATGCTTTTTAAGACCATCCGGGCCTTCGCTAACCGGAAACCGGCAAATGATGGTGCTGGAATGGAAGATGCCTTCCTTCAAGGCGAGGATTTGTTGGAATTCGGGATTGGTCAGCACCGGAGACTGGAGCCGCAGCAAACGCGCATGTTCCGGAGTTTCCTCGATCCAGTTGCGATGCGCACCGGCCAGGACTTCGACCGACATGACCAGCTTTTCGCGAATCGGATCGATCGGCGGATTGGTCACCTGAGCAAAGAGTTGTTTAAAGTAGGTATAGAGAAGCCGGGGCTTTCTCGAAAGGACAGCCAATGGCGCGTCGTCGCCCATGGAACCGATGGCCTCTTCGCCCGTTTCGCCCATCGTCTTGATGATGGACGGAACCGTGCCGATTTCCTCTTCGGTGTAACCGGCGGCGAGTTGCTGTTGCACGAGGTTTGCCCCGGGTGCGGGCTGAGCTTCGAGCGAAGGTTTGCTGACAATGTCCGTGATATTTTCGCGGAGCCACGTGCCGTAGGGCTGCTTCCTGGAATAGGCAGCCTTGATTTCGTCGTTCCTGAGCAGCTTGCCGGCGACCGTGTCGATGGCGATCATTTCCCCCGGCCCAAGGCGGCCCTTCTCGATGACCTTGGCATCGTCGATCGGCAACAGGCCGACTTCGGAGCCGAGACAAATCAGGCCGTCTTCGGTGATCTTATAACGTGAAGGCCGCAAACCGTTGCGATCGAGACAAGCGCCGATAGTACGACCGTCGCTGAACACCAACGCGGCGGGTCCGTCCCACGGCTCGTTCAGGGTTTGGTGGTATTCGTAAAATTCCTTTACCTCCTGCGGAGTAGAAAGATCGCCCTGCCAGGCCGCCGGAACCAGCATCAGCATGGAATGCAGGATGTCCCGCCCACCCATCACGAGCAGTTCCAGCGCGTTATCGAGACTGGAGGAATCGCTGCCGCCGGACTGAATGATCGGGCGCAACTTCTTGATCGCGTCGCCAAAAAGCGGGCTCTTCAATTCCGGTTCGCGCGCCTTGGTCCAAAGACGGTTTCCCGCCACGGTATTGATTTCACCGTTGTGGCTGAGCATGCGCAACGACTGCGAAAGCGGCCAGGTGGGAAAGGTATTGGTGCTGTAACGTTGATGGAAAACGGCCAACGCCGTCTGGTAATTGGGGTCGCGCAGATCGAGGTAGAACCGTTCCAGCGTCGGGGCAGCCAGCAATCCCTTATAAACAATCGTGCGGCTGGAGAAACTCGGGATGTAGAAATCCTTGATCCCCTCGCTCTCAACCTGGTCCTCGATCTGATTGCGACAGAGGAATAATTTGCGCTCGAACTCGTCGTCGCTCATCACGGAAGGATCGGGACGCCCGATGAGGACTTGCTCGATGGCGGGACAGGTGCGCAACGCTTTTTCTCCCAGCACGCCTTTATTAATCGGGACCACCCGCCAGCCGAAAATGAAGAGCTTGTGCTCGGCCAGGACGACTTCGGTGATATGACGACACCGCGCCTGCGTGTAAGGATCGTTGGGCAGGAACATCATTCCCACGCCGAGATCGGAATCCTGGAAAAGCTTGTGGCCCGTTTTCTCCACTTCGTAACGGAAAAGCCGGTACGGAATTTGGGTGAGGATGCCCGCGCCATCGCCGGTCTTGGCATCGGCGTCCATCGCCCCGCGATGGATCAGCGAGCAAACGCAGGTCAGTGCTTTAAGCAGGATGGCATTGGACCGTTGTCCTTTAATACTGGCGACGAATCCGACGCCGCAGGCATCGTGCTCGAAAGAGGGATCATAGAGTCCGTGAAAGGACCCGGTACGGTCCAGAATGGCTTGATTGAGAGGCATGCGGTCTAAAATTTAGAACGAAGCCAAAAAGTCACAAGGGATATTTGCCTCATGGCGAATTTTTTTCGTGTGCTCGATTTCATGGTTAAAGGTGAAAAAATGATCTGCTGTTTTCCCGACTATCCCTTAGTCTTGGAAAAGATGAAAGCCCGACGCCTCGATCTGGAACTGGTCGCGCGTGGCATGGCGGAATCGCGCGAACAGGCGCAACGGTTGATTTTGGCTGGGGAAGTGTGGGTAGAGGGTCAACGGTGGGACAAGGCAAGCAAGCCGTGTGCCGCCACCGCCGGAATTGAAGTGCGCGGCGCTGACCGTTATGTCAGCCGGGGCGGACATAAACTCGAGGGCGCGCTCAAGGGTTTTTCCCTCGATGTAACCGGCTGGCGCTGTCTTGATGTGGGCGCTTCCACCGGCGGCTTCACCGATTGCCTTCTCCAACATGGCGCGCGCGAAGTCATTACCCTCGACGTGGGGCACGGGCAACTGCACTGGCGATTGCGACAGGATTCACGCGTGAAGGTCTTTGAGGGGATAAACGCGCGCGACATTGCGGAATTCGCGCGGGAACATTTTCCCGGCGCATTCGATCTTATCGTCGCCGATGTCTCATTCATTTCCCTGAGGCTGGTCTTGCCCTCCGCCTTCGATCTGCTTAGCTCCGGCGGACGGGTCTGTGCGCTGATCAAGCCGCAATTTGAAGCCGGGCGGGCCGAGGTGGGCAAGGGCGGAATTGTCCGCGATGCCGGAGTCCGAATGCGGGTGATCAACGAACTGCGCTCGTGGGCCGAAAATTATCCGGTAACGACGCTGGGAGTAATCCCCTCGCCGCTGCCTGGCCGAGAGGGAAATGAGGAATTTTTATGGCTGCTGCAAAAAAGTTGATTGTCGGTGTGGTGGTAAACTGCACAAAACCGGGCGCTCGCGAAGTGCTGAACCAACTGATTGAGTTTTCCCAGGGACACCCCAACCTCCAGCTCCGTTATGAGAAACGAACGGGCGCCCTGATCCGCCAGCCGGGATTGTCCGAAGCTGAGTTGGCCAAAAAATCGGACCTGCTGCTGGTCGCGGGCGGCGACGGCTCCCTGCTCGACGTCGTTGATTCCGTCTTTCCTTCACAAGTACCCATTCTTGGAGTGAACATCGGCAGCCTTGGCTTTTTGACCGCCGTGGCGGAAACGGAAGTGGAGAAAATCCTTCCCTATCTGGCGGAGAACGATCTGCGGTTGAGCCCGAGGCTCGCCCTGGAAATCCTCTTCCATCATGCCAATGGCAAAACCCATCTCATCCCCTGCGCCCTGAATGATGTGGCGGTCTCACGCACCAATGTTTCCCGCCTCGTGCGCATTCGCGTCGAGGTCGGCGATTATCTGGTCACCGAGTACGTTTGCGACGGTTTGATTATCGCGACCCCGACCGGCTCCACGGCTTATTCACTGGCAGCGGGCGGTCCCATCGTCAGCCCCGACGCCAGCTCGATCCTGCTCACGCCGATCTGTCCGCATACGTTGACCAACCGGGCGCTCGTGGTCGGCACAGCCCAAACCATCCGCGTCCGCGTGGTCCGGCAGCCCGGCGTTCCTCCCCCAACCGTGCAATTCGATGGTCGCCCCGGCGGTGTCCTGCGCACCCATGAGTGGCTGGAAATCAAACCCGCAAAAACCAAAGTCCAACTCGCCTATCTGCCGCACTCCGACTTCTACCGCGTGCTGCGCCAAAAGCTCAAGTGGAGCGGCGCGAGTGTGTGAGCTGTTTGCAAAGGGGAAAACTTGACGAAGTGTGACACGCGTGTCACAATTTTCCCATGAGTTCGGCCATCGAAATTTCCATGCGTGAACTTCACGCTCGAACCGGTCATTACGTGCGCAAAGCCGCCGGTCGACAGCGTGTGATTGTAACCGACAACGGCCATGCCATTGCCGAGCTTGTTCCCTTGGCACAAACGCCTTCATCCTTGCCTTTCTTTTCCAGAAGGGTTTTGCGCCCTGATTTTAAAAAAATGGTCATAAACGGCAAACTTCGCCCTCGTCCCCAGGATCGTGACATCACCGATTTAATTTCCCAAGACCGCGATTAGGGATTGTGTGCTTTATTTTGATACCAGCTATCTCGTCAGGCTTTATCTCGAAGATCACGGCGCTGAACAGGTACGATCTTTGGCGGCAAGCGATGCCATTGCCTGTTCTTTCCACGGCGAAATTGAAAGCATGGCGGCCTTTCATCGCGCTTATCGCGAAAAACGCCTGACCCACGCCGGATATCTTACGCTCCTTGATCAGTTTAAAGACGACGACAAGGCCGAAGCCTTCTCGTGGTTGCCTCTAGACCGGAAATTAGTACCTAGGCTGGAGAAAGTTTATCGCAAAGCTTCTTCCGATTTCTTTCTTCGCACCGCAGATGCCCTTCATCTCGTCTGCGCCCGTGAAAATGGCTTCACTGAGATTTACTCACATGACACCCGCATGCTGAGCGCCGCCCCGATGTTTGGCCTGAAAGCTAAAAACATCATCAGATGAGCAGGCGCGCAAAAACTGCTCAATGAGGAGAGACGGCTGCTGCCGGACTAGGTGATCCTGATGGAGCCGGGGAAGAAGCCGGCTCACTGTTTTCACCGGCAGGCGCCGCATTCGTCGAGGGCGAAGCAGCCGCAATCGGCCCATGAGTAGAGGAGGCCGCACCCGCTGGTTCGTAATTGAAATGCCAATTGGCCACCATGACCTGCCCCGATTCGGCGTCCTTGACTCGGATGTTCACGATGTTGACCGATTGGATCAGGTCGCGCGGCAGGTAAAGCCGGACCGTCGAGGTCTTGGGATCGAAATCATGATGCACAGCGCCATAATCGCGCACGTCGGTCTCGATCGACTTGGGGTCGAGAGTGCCCTGGTAACCGAGCACGGCCGTGATGACGGGACGCGGATTGTTGATCGTCGCGCCAGGAGCGGGATCAGCCCCGGCAATGCTCAAGGCACCCTGCCGCAGGTAGGAAACGAACATCCGCTCCACCGGCTTGGTGATGATGTAGCGCCCGATGCTGAATTTATCCGTCGTGCTGTGAACAGGATTATCTGCCACGGTGAAAATGGCATCGTAACCGGCAGCAATCGCCTTCGCTTCGACCTGCTTATTATAAGCGCCGTAGGGATAAGCCAGATAAGAAACAGGCTTACCGAGCTTTTGCTCCAAAAGGGCTTTGGACCCAGCCGTTTCATTGGAGAGAAATTCGTCGTACTCTTCCAACGACAAGCTGTGACGCGGGCCTTTGAATTTTTGCGTCTTACTGGTCAGAAAAGGATGGGTCATCGTATGGGACTCGATATCGACCCCGTCCGCTTGCAAAGCCAGCAAGTCCGGCCAACTGGCAGCACCCTTACCCTCCGTCACCGTGATGAACTCGGGATAAACAAAGTAGGTCCAGGGAAAACCATATTTTTTCAGCACAGGCGCGGCATAAACAATGGCGCTCTTGTAACCATCGTCGATGGTGATCGCCACGGAGTTCGGCGGCAGGCCGATTTCATGTTTCACAAAGCGAACCACGTCGGAAAGAGGAACGATATGATAGCCGTTGTCCTTGAGATATTTCATTTCCTGCTCGAAGACATCCTGCGTCATCGAATATTCATTCCTCGACGGCTGCCCCGCCGCACTAAACTGGTGGTAGCCCAAAATAATCACACTGGCCTCGATCGGAACGGGACGCGGGGCGCCCGATTCGCCCGACGAAGAGGCAAAAGAAGCCCCGTTGGTCGCCGGAGTGGAAGTTGGTGCGGCATTCGCGGCATTAGTGGATAAATTGGCGGCAGGCGTTGTGGTTGGGCTGGGGCTGGGAGTCGGCGCGGAAACGGCCGCAGCCATCAGCAGCCAGGGCATATGTCCCACCTTCGCACGAAAAAAGGTCGAGGGTGGCGTAATCATCATGGGGGAAGTCTTGCTATCGGACGGAGTTGGCGCAGGGGTGCTATCCGGTGTTGAGGAAGTCGGCGGCGGCGGCACGGGCCCGATGATGATATTCGTATCGGGCAGCGAACTGGCGGCTGGGGTGGGAACCGGATTGGAGACAGGGGCCGGAGCAGACTTCGTCGAGGCCGATTCCGGTGCCGTCAGGACGGTGCCTTCAACGCTGAACTTCTGCCGTTCCTCGCGAAAGCTCTGCTCCATCCCGGCATCCTGCACGTGGAAATAAATGATGAAGCCGAGGATGAACAGAAATAGTCCCGCCGCCAGAACCATGGAACGCTTGAGAAACATAAAGGGGGAGATGGTATCAGCGCAGGACGCGATCTTCAACTACTTCCAGAATAACATGAAGGGCCCAGCCATGAAGTTCCTGCACGCGGGCACCGATAGCCGAAGCGACAATCCATTCCGCATCGGCGAGGCCCTTGAGCTTGCCCCCTCCCCTCCCCGACATAATGACCGTCTTCACCTGCCGCTTTTTGGCCGCTTCCAGGGCAAAGACCAAATTGGCGGAATTACCGCTCGTGGTAAAAAGGACGAGAACGTCTCCAGGCTGACCGAGGGCATTCACTTGCCGGGCAAAAACCTGGTCGAAGCCAAAATCGTTGCTGATGCAGGTGAGCGCCGCTCCATCCGCCGCGAGGGCAATGGCTGGCAGGGCGCGACGGTCGTTTTTATAACGCCCGATCAGTTCTTCAGACAAATGGAGTGCATCGGCGGCACTGCCTCCATTACCGGCGGTAAGGACTTTTCCACCCGCCAAAAGAACTTCCGCGATGAGCTGGGCGCAGCGATCCACCCCGGCCAGGGACTCCCGGGCATCGGTAACCGCCTGAACGAGTTCGGCATATTGTTGCTGGACGATGGGATTCATAACGTGGGAGATTAGAGTCCCTCCCGCAAATAAGCGAGAGCGCGCATCATGAAGATTTTCTTTCGCTACCTTTTTATGCGGTTGCTGCAACCGTTCGCCATTTCCCTGACCGCCTGCGCCATCATCTGGATCATGGCGGACCTCTACGGCAACATCGACGATTTCCTCGAGCACAAGATCAACTTCATCCTGATCGCGCGCTTTTACCTCTACAACATTCCCAAACTGCTGGTGCAGGTCTTGCCCGCCGTCATTCTCTTCTCAACACTTTTCACCCTGTTGAGCCTGAACCGGCGCAGCGAGTTGATTGCTTTTCAATCGGGTGGGATGGCCCCGATCTGGATGTTCTCACCCTTTTTCGTCTTTGCCATCATCTGGATGCTCATCCTGGGATGGGATCTCAGCGGTCCCGCAGCCCAAGCCGAGGTCACGCGTGAACGGCTGCTCAAACAGGTAAAAGGTGAAAGCTCTCATCGCAACGAATTCATCTCCCTACCCTATGTCGACAGCGTCAATCGCCGGATCTGGTATTTCGAAAATCTGGATGGAACCAAGGCCAAGGGAGTAGAAATTCTCCAACGGGACGAGGATGGGCACGACATGATGAAATACTCCGCCAATGAGGCCGAATGGAATGGCGAGTTCTGGAAATTAAATCATGGCGTCGTTAAAACCATATACGGAATTCCCGGCGCCATTCCGGAACAAAAAGTTTATCAGGAACTCGATTTACCCGAGATCACGACTCCCCCCAAGCAACTCTCCCTCATTGTCTCGCAGCCCAACCAGCTGACCCTTTCTCAACTTTCCGAATACATCAAGACCAGCACGACCAGCCCGGAAAATCTGGCCGGTTACCGCACCGAATGGTGGTACCGGATTCTCTATCCCTTCAGCCTGATTGTCCTGATGCTTTATGCGCTTTTGCAGGGCGCTCGCTCCGACCGGCGCGGCGCCGTGGCCGGGGTGTTTTGGATCATTGTTCTTTTCCTCGTCTACACCATGGTGATGAGTGTCTTCATGGCGGCGGGCAGCCACAACCGTCTCCCCCCCTTTATCGCCGTGGTTGCGGCGGAAGTTATCTTCGGATTGCTCGGATTGCATCTGCTGGCCATTAACAATGGCTGGTGGTGGCAGTTGCTCGATTTCTGGAAACAGTGGCATGCGGAATCCGCCGAGGACGCCAAGGAAGATTCCTCCGAATAAAGAAGGAGCAAGCTCCGAGGCATTCTTCTGTAGCGGCGGTCGGCGCCTGTCCTGAGCAAAGCCGAAGCAAGCTTCGCGGAATCGAACCCAACGAAATTAATCCCTACCGCTCTTTTTCCAGCACCGGAACGTGGGTAAATGCGATGCGGGTCTGTACCGCATCCACAACGAGCTGAGCACCACCGAAGTAAACGGTGTTCCGACCAAAACACTGATTGAGCCGATCCATTGCTTCGTCCAAGGCCGGACGGGATGATTCCAATTCAGGTAGGGCCGGAGTGACATTGTTCGTGGCGGTCAGATGAAACAAGGTCACTCCCACCGCCAAGGGCGGCGGACTGGAAAGCGAACGCCGCTGCCAAAGCAGACCTAAGATGCGAATGAAATCGAGCGTGTCCTGGGTTTCGAGAAAACGCATCTCATCATTCCAACGTCGATCGCCCAGAAACTTGACGCTGACAGCCAGCCCCGAGGCCAGATAACCGAGCGTGCGCAGGCGTGAAGCGGCTTTTTGCAGCAAACGATGCAGGACAGCTTCGGCCAGGGGAAAGGTCCGGCACTTCGGTTCCAGCACATGCGAGTGCCCCCCCGTGCTTCGTTTCGTGGTCGGGCGTTCGATGTCTTCCCCGCGCAAAAGACCATACATCCGGTCGCCTTCGATGCCGTTCCAGGCCCAACGCAAAGCTTCCCTGGAGGCCCGGCAAAGCTGCTCAGCTGTCCTGATCCCGCAGCTCTGCAATTGCGCTTCCATGGCCTCGCCGATGCCGCAAAAATCACGCAGTTGCAGCGGGAAAAGACGCCCCGGCAAATCGCCCTCATCGAGCATAACCAGGCCGTCGGGCTTTTGCATATCGGAAGCGGTCTTGGCCAAAAATGTATTCGGGGCAATGCCAATGGAACTGCGCAAGCAGGCCCCGACCCGGTCAGCAATGCGGACTTTGATCTCACGTGCAACCTGGAGAATCTTTTCGGCCTGACACCAGGGCCCGCGCAACGCGCAGCTCATTTCGTCGATGGAAAGCACCTGCGTCACCGGCAGGCAGGAATCGACGGCGGCGATCAACCGATGGTGATATTCGATATAAAGTTTCGGCCGGGCTTCCACCACCACCAGCCCCGGACAACGTTTCCTTGCCTCGCCAACATTTGTCCCGGTCTTGATTCCAAAACGCTTGGCCTCGTAACTGGCGGCAATACAGCAGGTGCTATCGGTCATCACCGGAACAACCGCAACCGGTCGATTCCGCAAGGCCGGTTGTTCCTGTTGCTCCACCGAGGCGAAGAAGGAATTGAAGTCGATGACCAGGACACTCAACGCCATGCGGCCAATTTCCCGTACAGCGCGAGAGGGCGCAAGCTTTATTATACTTATGTATTATGCCTCTTCCTTCCCAAAAATAATATTTTCCTCGCTATCATCACTGGAAATACTATGACAGCCTTTAGTAATCATTTGCATCGTCGGCTTTCGCCGCCCCTGATTTGCTTTATCCCCTTACGTTACACCTATGGCCAAGATCGATCACCAGTTGCTCATGGCCCTCATGGGTACCATTCCCGACCGTATTTATTTCAAGGATCGCGCGGGGCGCTTCCTCCTGGTCAACCAAGCCATGAAGGATGTCCACCACATCACCGACGATGCCGCCATTCTGGGCCTGACCGATTTTGACTTATTTCTCCCCGAACATGCCAAGGACGCCTTCGCCGATGAGCAGCAGGTTTTGTCCACAGGCGTGCCCATGGTGGGCAAACTGGAACGGGAAGAGTTGCCCGATGGCCGCGTGAGCTGGGTCTCCACGACCAAAGTGCCCCTGCGGGATGAAGACGGAGCGATTATCGGCACCTGCGGCATTTCCCGCGATGTCACCGAAGAACACCGCAAGGCGGAGCAACTCAACGAATATACCCGGGAACTCGCCGACAAGCAGGCGCAGATGGAAGAAGAGTTGGCGCTGGCCAGACAAGTGCAACAGGCCTTGCTGCCTCAAAGTTATCCATCCTTTCCTCGCGGCGCGGCGGAGGGCACCGGCGCACTCCATTTTGCCCATCGCTACCTGCCCGAGGGACTCGTCGGGGGCGATTTCTTTACGGTCATCCAGGTCTCCGACTCCCAGGCAGGCGTGCTGATTTGCGATGTCATGGGCCATGGCGTTCACGCCGCGCTGGTTACCGCCGTGCAGCGGGTCCTGGTAGAGGAGTTGCAACTCTTCGCCGGAGAACCAGGCACTTTTCTCGGTGAACTCAATCGCCGATTGCACCATTTCTTTGAACCGCTGCCGACCTCGATGTTTGTGACGGCTCTTTATCTGGTGATCGATGCCGTAACCGGAGTGGTGCGCTTTGCCAATGCAGGACATCCCCAACCACTGCACATCTGCCGGACAAAACATCAGGTGCGAACTCTGGAAACCAATCAGGCCCGTCCTCCCTTTGCCCTCGGCATGGACAAAGATTCGGTTTATCCCACCGAAGAGGCTTCGGTGAAGCCGGGCGATCTCCTCTTTCTTTATACGGATGGTCTTTGCGATCTCGGCGAAGGCAAGGAACTGACCCCGGACGATCCCCAATTTCACTCCCTGATCCAGAATTGTTCCCGCCAGCAAGGGGATGCTTTTCTCGACGCCGTTCTAAGTCAGGCGCGGCAATTTTCCGGGCAGGAGCATTTCATCGATGACGTCTGCCTCGTCGGCATTGAAATCGACCGGCTGCTCGGCCAGGCCTCTTAGAGAGCCGTTGATTCCAAAATCGAAACCATTTTCTCGATCACGGCAGTCTCTGACCATTTTTGGAACTTCTCCGCAGCAGGCCAGAGTGGCAGCGCTTTCCCTTCCGCCCTTTGCCTCAACTCCTCCGCCAAAGCTTCGCTCTCGCCATGTTGAAAGGACGCCGCCAATCCCTCTAGGCCGGCTTCCCTAATAATATCCGACACATGGCTCGGCTCCGGCCCGATGTAAACAAAGGGCCGTCGTGCCGCCAAGATATTGTATATCTTGCAGGGATGAATGATTCCGACAAAGGGATCTCCCATAACCACCATCTGCGTATCCGCAGCAGAAAGCAGTCCTGAAGCAATGGGTTGATATCCAAGAAAAAGCGCATTCACCCACCGCTCCGTCCGGGCCAGGTCACGCAGCCTGCCCCACTCGTGCCCAAACCCGATAAAGCAAAAATGAATCTTCGGCTCCTGGCAGAGCACCCGTACCGCCCCGATCAACGTATCCAGCGGATGACAGGGCGTGTGATTGCCCGCATACATCACGACGTATTTATTTTCCAGGCCATGAGCCCGGCGAAATTGTTCCCGCTTTTTTGCATTAAAAATCCCCTCGTTCTGCATCCAGAGTGAATTCACTTCAATTTTTTCCCCAACCACACCTTTCGCCAAGACGCGATCTCCCATGAAATCATCCAGAACAATCACTCGATCGGCCCGGTGCAAACTCCAGCGTGAAGCGGCCTCCAAAAAACGGGCTGCCAGCCCTTCCGAACGCAACCAACCCACGGCTATCGCTTCGTCCGGATTTAGATCCATCACCCAATGGATAAATTGCGCCCACCACAAGAAAGCCAACCCAGCCCCCAAAACAGAAAGAAGGGGCGGCGACGTCAAAGCCACCACCAGATCGAATCGACGCAAAAATAAACTCCGAATCGAAGCTGAAAAAAGGAAGGTAAAAAAATCAAGCGCCTTACGCCACTTTGCCCCATAACCAAATCCCGTATTCCACACCCGCACGATCTCCACCCCGCGCCAGGTTTCATGCGCCGGAAAAAGCCGCGAGAAATCATCGTAAGCCCGCCGCCCGGTCAGCACCGTCACTTCGTGCCCCTGTCTCACCAATTGCTCCGCCAACGGCGTCAGGTAAAGACTCGTCGCCGGGGTATCGGGATAAAAGGTCTGGTTCAGCAAAAGCACCCGCATCGCCCCAGTCTGCGCTAGAAGTAGCGGGCCGGTCGATGTCGTTTGCGCGCGGGATCAACCCGTTGCGCTTAGCGATTGCAGAGAACCATCCGCGTGCCGCTTTTATTCACGATCCGGGAACCCGGCGGAAGCAGGGCCTGCCAATAAGCCAACCGGCTCTCTTCCAAAATAAGATAAACCGGATGAGAGGACCGCCACGCCTGTTGCAATCCCGCTTCGTCCCAATAGTAATCGCGCCCGAGGTGAAGCACCTGCTGGGCGTATTGATTATCAAAGGGAGCATTCACCCAATGGATGCGGGCGTTGAGATAATAAAGGAGACTGGAGGCCGTATGCGGAAGGGCTTCGCTGGCCACCAGCGCATCGGGCTGGCTGCCAATTTCGCCATTGATGGCGCGGGCTTCCTGGGCCAGCGAAAAATAGGGACTCATCATCGTGAATCCCCTGGCAGCGAGGCAAACCGGAACGGCCATGGCACCGGAAAGAACGAGCAACGCCCCAAAAGAACGATGCCTCCAGGTCAGCAGAGCCGCCGCGGTTCCGGCAACCGTCATGGCCGCTCCAAAAATGGAAAGCAGCACGATAAACTGTCCCCAAAGAGCGGGGGAAATTCCCTCGATGGCGTCGAAAAAAGTATCCCGTTCACGAATGGGAGCAGCCGTCGCTTCCCCCAAGGTACCGAGCTTCGGCCAAACCCACACGGCCAATCCCAACGCAAAAATCCCGGTCAGGGCTACCAGCAGAGAAGGCACAAAAAGAAAACGGCGGGGCAGGCGGAGAAAGGAAAAATAATGACTCATCCAGGGCAACGCAAAAAAAGCGGCGACCACGCCCCAGCAACTCATGCTGTAATAATCCTGCCGGGTGGAAAAAGCGACGGAAAACAACGTCAGCCCAACCCAGCAACCCAGCAGTTTGACCACATCCAGCGCCTGGGGAGAAAAGGCATGCGATTGCCGCCGGATAACCTGTCCCGCTTTCATCATGGCGTAAACGGAACCGGGCAATATGAGAGTCCACGGCATCCAGAAGAGGAGATGCTGGGCATAAAATTGAACAAGCGGCAACTGGCGGGCATCGGCCGGGTACCGCGTATTCAGGCAGGCCCCCAATTGTTCGTTCACAAAATGGGCCGGTAAAAAGCCCGGAAAGCGCGCAGCCATGTAGGCGTACCATGGAATAATCAGCAAAAGGAAAGCGACGACCCCGCGCAGGCTGGCCACCGGTTTAAGCCAGATCCGCCAACTCGGAACAAAAAGCGCCGTCAGGATCACGACGCCCAACGGCCAGAGCGCACCGTGGAGTCCCTTGCTCATGGTGCCCATGGCCAGAAAAATCCAGAAAAGCAGGTACCAGTGATCGCCCGGAAAACGCCCAAAAACACGATTGTGCTTCGAAGGTTCCGCCTGCGGCTCGGCGAATAACCGGGCCTCGATCAGGCACCAAAGGCCAAACGAAATAAAACAGGCCAGAAACGGCTCGGGCTGGACCAGGTGCGTAAAAACCCAGACCCCCAACATCGAAGCCAGCACCACAGCCGAACCAATGCCGTACCGTTCGCCGCCGATGCGACGCATGATAAGATACGTGGCCATGATCCAACCGACCGTCGCCAGCGCATTCGGCAGACGCAGGGCGAATTCATTCTGACCCAAAAGAGCCGTGGAAATAAGCATCGTCCAATAAACCAGCGGTGGCTTTTGCACCCGCGGGAATCCGTTGTTGGTGGGAACCAGCCAGTCTCCCCGCTGATGCATCTCGCGCACCGCCCCGGCGTAAAGCCCTTCGTTATCGTCAAAAATAACCGGCGTAAAGCAGGTGCCTACATAGAGCAACGCAATCAGCCCAAGAACGATCCACGAAAAGCGTAAGGAAATCGTCAAAAGCGGGCGCGTGCGTGTGCCTGAAACGTCACGCGGCGAAACAACGTGCGTTTCCTCCGTTAAAGTGGTGTAGGTATTGTTATGATCCACCGTTGGGTTCCTCAGGGCAGCCAGCTAAAATCCGTTCCGCTATCTAGTTAGCGTCTTTGCCACGATTGTCGAGCCGTCGCACATGGATCGGGTCATTTAACTTTATAAGGCTAATATTTAGATCGCATTTGTTTTGCATTTCTTTCAAGGGCATTTTTCACAAGATAGCCACTCACCACCGCTGCCGCCCCCATTACCGCAATCTTGCCCTATCCTGAAGATGGGCCATAAAGAGACCCATGATCGTCACCGTTTTCGATACCCACCACTTTGATCGAGCCGCATTGGAAAAGGAAAATGTCCGCCTGGGCCATGACCTCCGTTTTTTTGAAGCGCGGCTGGAACAGAAAACCGCCAAGCTGGCCGCAGGCGCCACGGCCATAAGTGTGTTCGTCAATGACATCCTCGATCGCCCCACCCTCACCACGTTGCACGAGATCGGCATTCGCCTGATTGCCTTGCGTTGCGCCGGTTACAATCAGGTCGACCTAAAGGCGGCAACCGATCTTGGTCTGACCGTCGTGCGCGTGCCCGACTATTCCCCCTTTGCCGTGGCCGAACATGCCGTGGCCCTTTTACTGACGCTGAACCGGAAAACCCACCGCGCCTACAACCGGGTGCGCGAATCAAATTTCTCCCTGGAAGGCCTCGTTGGTTTCGACTTGCACGGCAAAACGGTGGGCATCGTCGGTACGGGCAAAATCGGGGCCGTCTTCGCCAAAATCATGACGGGATTCGGCTGCCGTCTTCTCGCCTATGATGCCTTTCAACGCACCGATCTGCCCGTCACCTACGTCAAGCCGGAACAGTTGCTGGCCGAAAGCGACATCCTTTCTCTCCACGTTCCGCTCTTGCCGGAGACCTTCCATTTTCTCAAGGCCGAGACGATCGCGCAAATGAAACCGGGCGCGCTGATCATCAATACCAGCCGAGGCGCGTTGATCGAAACACCCGCGCTGCTGGAGGCCCTCAAGTCCGGCCACATCGGCGGAGCTGCCCTCGACGTTTACGAAGAGGAAGCAGGCGTCTTCTTCCACGATCTCTCGGGACAGGTCTTGCAGGACGACGTCCTGGCCCGGCTCATCTCGATGCCCAATGTTATCATCACATCGCACCAGGCTTTTCTAACACGCGAAGCACTGGCCAATATCGCGCAGACAACCCTCGAAACCATGACTGCCTTCGAAAGCGGTAAAGTGCCGGAAAACGTGTTGGTGAAATTGTAGTTTTTCTACCGATGATCCGGCGTGCGGAAGCTGTGCAGGCTGCGGATGTCGTGCTGGAAGGGATCATCGAGATGAATCTGTTTCCCCTCGCCGATATAAATGAGATCCCAGTCGATCACATAGGAGAGTTTTTTGTGCAGGATGGTGCGCATCGCTTCGCTCCGCAGGTTGGCGCGGGTATTCGGCGGTGGCTGGATAAAGAAGTCGCGCTTGGCGAGGCCGGGCAACCCCTGCTGCACGATGGAAGTACCGGGTAATCCGGCGAGGAGTGATTTGGCCGGATTAAGCTGGTGATATTCGAGGTCGAGACTTTCGAGCCACGTATCGCGCCAGGTGATACCCTCCGCTTTGACGAAGGAATCGAGAAGGTAACGCTTCGTGATCCAGTCGAGCTTGCCAATCAGCGCATCGGGATCGTGCCGGAGCTTGTCGAGAGTCATGCGCCACGCCTCGATGGTCCACTTGCCGTCAGCATCGAGATCGATTTTCCCGGAAGCCGCCGCCTCAAGAAATTGTTCCAGGATATCGAGCGCCGAGGCTTCGGTGCGGTCGGCCAGCTCTACTTTCCATGGGCCGTTCGGTTGATGGGAAAGTTTCCGCATCGCGCAGACCGGCTCATGCAGGGCGATTTCCGGCAGGGCGTCGGCCTCAAGCAGATCGAGCATAAGCGCGGTCGTGCCCACCTTCAGCGCATTGCAAAAAGGAAGAAGGTTGGAGTCGCCCAGGAGCAAATGCAGTCGCCGGAACCGGCGGTAATCGGCCAGCGGCTCGTCACGGGCGTTGATCAGCGCGCGATTGAACTGCACCCATTCGTAAATATCGGTCTGGATGAAATCAGCGCGTTGGGAAATCTGGTACGGGACTTGATCGCTATTCTCCATTTTCCCATAACGGCGCGGCGCCTGCGTCATGCCCACGCGCCCCGCACCGACCAGTAAAATGCGTGTGGCCAGAAACGCCAGGAGCGTATCGACATTGCGACGGGTCAACGGCGCATCGCGACTCAGGAGATAATTTTCATGGCAGCCAAACGTCGCACTGGTGTAGTGGTCGATGTTGTTCTTGAGGAAGGAAACTTCCTTGTCGAGATGGAGTTCCTGGAGCGCCTGCTGGATGAGGACTTCGCCGACCTGATCGTAAGCAACAACATCGGCCAGCGAGAGGCATTCGGGTGTGCAGTACTCGACATGGCCCATGTCGAGATAAAGCCGCCCACCATTGAAAAGAAAGCCGCCGTTGCCCGCCGGTTCGTCGTAGTCGCGATCGTGCAAATCGATCAGCCCAAGCTTTTTCTTTTTGAAGATGTAGTCCCGCACCCGGGTCGGCACCGCAGGAAGTCCGAACGACTCCGGGGCCAGACAGCCATATTCTGTTTCCAGACCGGCAAGCCGCTTCATGCTTTAACGGTACTGGGCTTTTGCCGCGAGGCTACCGGAAAATAAATCGGATGGCAGGAGACTACCGACACCTTTAAGAAATCTTGCTTTGAGTAAGCGGTATGGCAATCTCCTGAGAGTCAGAATACTTAAGAAAATTTTAGTTTTTACTTTAAAAACGTAAAAACTTATGTACTTTCTCAGTCATGGCCATGCCTAATCGGAATCCTACTTCCCCGATTCTTTTTGCGATCACCTTGTCGCTGGCTGCCAGCTCATGCTTTGCGGCAAAAGCTGACGATGCCAACAAGCCCAATCAGGGAGCCAACGCCGCTTTACCTTCGACAGCGACACCACTCCCCCTGCCGACCGAAGGAGCAACGACGTATACCGTTGTGACCGGAGATTCGCTTTGGCTGATTGCCCACAAGTTCCATTGCTCGGTCAATGCGCTTAAAAAAGCGAATAACCTCACCAAGAATAATCTTAAGCCGGGGCAGACCCTGCAAATTCCCGCCGGTAAAAGCAAAGCGGAAGCGGAACCCACCCCAACGCCCAAGACGACTTTCGTTACGCCGCAATCCAAGCCGGTGACGCATCATCCCGTGGTTCCAACGGAGCAACCGGAATCGACCGCCTACCTTCGTGCCCAACCGGTTCAGGATTGTGATGTCGATGTCCCCGCTTCAACTTTTGCTTCCTG
>Ga0307511_10000279_pt1 | contig 53657 bp, 32 predicted proteins | sample 13_EM_MG_FD_200266 | JGI IMG/M metagenome (GOLD analysis project Ga0307511, IMG submission 200266) | Populus trichocarpa ectomycorrhiza microbial communities from riparian zone in the Pacific Northwest, United States - 13_EM | ecosystem: Host-associated > Plants > Roots > Unclassified | place... | reverse complement strand
CCGCGCCTCCATCCATCCACCGCGACTGCGGTGCCAGAACAAATTAGGTGATCGATCGTGCTGAACGTGGTCGTGCCCCCGGACCGCCCACCCGAACAGATGGCGGCAAGGGCGCAGGCATACCAGCAGCTCTACGACTGGCCCGTGTGCGTCTCCCCGGACGCGGGCGTTCTCGTGCTCGCCATGCACGCCGGTGTTGACGCCATCACCGTCCCCAGTGGACTCGGTATCCAGGCCCAGCGCCTGCTGTGCACCCGTCTGCTCGCCGGACCGGTGATACTGCTGCCGAAAGACGATCCGGAGCAGCTCCCGGACTGGGTGTTCCTCACCGGTCCGGCGCAGAACCTGTCCCGGCGGACGGTGGCGGACATCGGACGCGTCGGCGTCCGGCTCCGGCCGCACGACGAGTTCGTCCCACTACCGCCGTCGCGGCTGCCCGGCGGCGAGGTCCGCTGGTCCACCAGCCCCACCTTGGGACGTCCGCTGCCCCCATGGATCAGCGTGATCGGCGCGGTGCGCTCGGTCGCTGCCGAAGGCGGCGCACTGTGACGTGCGCCTGTTGCGCTCACTGCGTGTGTACGGTCGGGCTGGCGCTCGCCGCGCTGGGCTTGCTCGCCGACGTCGTGATGGCGGTGCGGGACTGGCCTCGGCGGTCCACCCGGCCGGCACGCGCGCACGCCGTGAGCCACCCGGTGGGTGCGCCCGAGGCCGGCCGGCTGAACCTGGCCCACCCCGAGGGCGTCGGATCGGTGCACCGACGGCGCATGAAACAAGTTCGTCATCACCCGTAGCCGTCAACCGGCAAGCCGATTCGGCTCAAACCTTCGGTTAACACCCAATGGGGGCAGTACATGGATCAGTCCAGCCGGAGCAACGGATCCGACAACGGCTGGGCGCCCAGCACGGCGCTGTTGCCCCGTGGTCTCCAGGTTCCCGAGGTGCACCTCGTCGGTGGCACCCGGGCGGAGGCCGTCAAGCTCGCACCCGTCGCCGAGGCGATCCGCGCTCGCGGCCGAATGAGTTGCCTCATGGTGGCCACCGGCGAGCAGGAGCTCGTGTTCGACCAGGCGCTGGAGGTGTTCGGGATGCGGCCGGACATCCGGCTGCCGGTCGAACCACGCTGCGGTCGGCCCGAATTGCTCGGCTCACTCACACGGCTGCTGGACGAGCACTTCGCCCGTCGCCGGCCGGCGACGGTCGTGGTCCAAGGCGACACCACGACCGCGCTGGCCGGCGCGCTCGCGGCATTCTGGCGCGGGATACCCGTCGTCCATCTGGAAGCCGGCCTGCGCACCCACGATCTGCGCACGCCGTTTCCCGAGGAGGCCACCCGGCGCCTGGTCGCCCGCATCAGTTCGCTGCACATGGCCCCGACGACGGGCGCCGCCGCCAACCTGCACACAGAGGGAATCATCGGTTCCGGCGTGCTGGTGGTGGGCAACACCGTCGTGGACGCGGTGACGCGGGTCGCCGGCCAGCCGGTCGACTACCACGATCCCCGCCTCGCGGCCGTGGAATGGCGGGCGCGCAGCGGGCGGACCCGGCTGGTGCTGGTGACCGTGCACCGCACCGAGTCCCGGGGCGCTCCGCTGTCGCGGATCATGGGCGCGCTGCGCACGCTGCTACAGCGCCACCCCGACGTGGAGATCGTGTTGCCGGTCCACCCCAACGACGGTGGCCGCAAGCAACTCATGACCGGGTTGTTCGGTGCCGAACGAGTGCACTTCACCGCGCCACTGCCCTATGACGAGTTCTGCCGGCTGCTCGCGACCGCACGACTGGTGCTGACGGATTCCGGTGGCGTGCAGGAGGAAGCGCCGACTTTCGGGGTGCCCGTACTGGTGCTGCGGGACCTGACCGAGCGCCTGGAAGCGCTGGAGACCGGGGACTCCTGGCTGGTGGGCTCCGATCCGCGGGTGATCGTGGACCTGGCCTCGCGCGTCCTCGACGAGCCCGCCGAACGCGGCGGCGGCGCCGTCAACCCGTTCGGGGACGGCTACGCCGCGCCGCGGGTCGAACACGGGATCGCCTGGCTGCTCGGACTGGAGCGGCAGCCGCCGTCCGCCCCCTCGACAGTCCCCTCGACAGTGAGGTACACAATGTCGGAGCGCGTCTGGGCGCAGCCGGCGGCCAGGACCTGACGCCCGCGGCCATTTCCGCACTGCGCTCCCCCGATGTCCCGAGTCGGCCGGACTCTTGGCGAGCGTCCGCGCAGCCACTAGTCTGGCATGCCGCACGCCAACCGCCGGCAATAATTCCATGATCGCCCGATCAGTCTAGCGATCATGAGCAACCGGGGTAACTACTCCCATCACACGGCCGGCAGGCGAAAATCAGCATCCCGCACGCTACCTTGACACAGCGTTCGCCGAGGCCATTATGTGCGCGAATGACGAATGCTCCGGACGGCGCACCCTCGTGCTGAATGCCAAAATTCGCACATGCCGCGTGTCGACGGCACATGGAAGAAGTCACGAGCACGATCCCCGGCCTCGCACCGCGAGCACGTCATCGGATCATCGCGACAGGAGACCGGAAGTGGAGGATCGGGAAATACCTGAGTTGATTTCCGAGCTGATCAAGCGCGCCAGGAAGGAGCGCGGCCTGAGTCAGACCGGCCTCGCCATGACCCTCGCTGACGTGTCGGGCCAGGACACCGTGACCCGGTCCGACGTGTCCAGATGGGAACGCGGCAAGCGCATCCCCACCCGGCACTGGCTGCGCTGGCTCGGTGAGGTGCTTGAGCTTTCGTTGGAGCGTCTCGAATACGCGGCGACGTTCTCAAGGAGGTTCCGGGCGATGAAATCGGTTACAGACGCGCTTCCCATGGCCGCCCACGGAAGCATCGCACCGGGCGCAATACCGCGCCAAGCCTCGAACGACGCCACAATGGACGTCGACCACGACCGCGGCATATTCCGCGCACCGGGGGCCAAATAGTTGGCCTCTTTCCCAAGCGCCATCCCATTGGCAGGCTTTGCGGCAGGGTCCACCAGGTTCCAGACGCATCAACGCCACGTTACGCAGAACCGGCTGGAGACCCTGGAGCGACAATCGCACGAGAGGGGAATTCGCGGCGGTTACCGCGGCCCACCGGATTGGGCAGCCCCCTGGCAACACCAAAGCGCTTCACTACTATTCACAAGAAGGAGAAAACACTAATGAGGCGTTCCCTCGCGGCCCTCGTTGCAGCGGGTATCGCTGCACTCTCGCTGGTCACCGGCGCCGCCACCGCGTCCGCCGCGCCGCAGTCGACGGCGAGTGTGCAGAAGTCCTTCACCTTCGTGATCGACCAGGTCGCCACCCGCGGCCCCAACGGCCCGGCCGACCAGTACATCCAGATCAAGAACCTCAGCCAGGTTCCGCAGGACCTGAGCAACTTCAAGGTCAACGTCGCGCCCAGCCCCTCCCAGATCTTCGAGGTGGCCACGATCCCCCAGGGCACGATCCTGCAGCCGGGCCGGGTGTACGTGATCGCCAACCCGCAGGGCTACAGCGGCCCGGTCGTCGACCAGTACTTCACCGGTGTCCTCCCGCTCACCGACAAGGTCGGCGTCGCGCTGCTGTCCCCGTCCAACATCACGGTCGACTCGTTGGCCACCATCTCGAACTCGCCGTTCGTGATGAAGGCCCCGGCCACCCCGTTGACCACCGACCAGCCGCTCGCCCTCGTGCGGTTCACCAACACCGACAACAACGCGGTGGACTTCCACATCGCGCCGCGGACCCCGGGTCTGCCCGGCCCGGTGACGATCTTCTGAACCGGCATCTGACCGCGTCCACCACGGCGCAGTGACCGGCCAGACCGCCGGTCGAGCCACAATCCGCACGAACAAGGGGCCTACCGAGACTCGCAGTCTCGGTAGGCCCCGTCGTCGCCGGCCTACGGCCGGCCGGTCTCACTCAGCCCATACCTGCGGTGCAGTGCGCGCAGCGGCGCGGGCGCCCACCAGGCCCACCTGCCCGCCAGCGCCATGAAGGCGGGCAGCAGGACCGGCCGCACGAGGAACGCGTCCAGCAGGACGGCCGTGCCGGCGCCCAGTCCCATGAACTGGATGAACGACACCCCCGATGTGAGCAAGCCGAAGAACGACACACACAACACCGTCGCAGCCGCACTGATCACCCGTGCGCTGTGGGACACGCCATGGATGACGGCGGGCCGCAGGGCCATTCCGGCGATGTGCTGCTCGGTGATCCTGGCCAACACGAACACCCCGTAGTCCATCGAGAGCCCGAAGGTGATGCAGAAGACCAGAATCGGGAACACCACGGACTGCGCGGTCGGAGTGAACCCGAGCAACGTCTGGAGGTGGCCGTCCTGGAACACCCACACCATCGCGCCGAACACCGCGACAAGCGTCAACAGGTTCAGCACCAGTGCCTGCACGGACAGCACGACGCTGCCCGTGAGCAGGAAGAGCAGGAACAGTGACGTCACCGCGATCAGCGCGAACGCGAGCGGCGCACGGTCGGCTACCGCCGCCGCCACGTCGACGAGTTGGGCGGACTGCCCGGTCACCAGCACCGCCCGTCCGGCGGGCACCGGCAGCGCTCGGACGGCGCGGGCGAGCTCGGCGCCACGTGCCGAGTACGGTTCGGTATCGGTGAGCACCGACAACCATGTCGCGTCCCCGGACTGCAACCGCGTGCCGCCCGCGCCCAGCCGCGCGACCGACCCGCCGTGGGCGAAGGAACCAGCGGCGCTGTCCACTCGGCGAACCCCCGCCACCGCGGACAGCCGCTGCGCGTAGTCGGCCAGCTCATCGGCCGCGTCCCGGCTCGACCCCCACCGCTCGGCCACGACGTACAGGGAACCGTTGCTGGTCGCCGGGAACTGCTCGCGCAACTGGTCGGCGACCTGCCTGCTCTCCGCCTGCCTCGGCAGCACCCGCTCGTCGGCGAGTCCGAACCGGACGTGCGCCAGCGGTGCGCCGAGCACCAGCAGAAACATGATCACCGGCATGGCGGACGCGACGGGATAGCGCAGGACGACCGTGGCCAGCCGACCCCACCGACCCAGCGCGTGTCCGCTGTGGATTCGACGCCCGGGCAGCGGCCACTTCTCGATGCGGTCGCCGAGAAGCACCAGCAGCGCCGGCACCACGACCGTGGCGCCGAGCACTGTCACGCCGACGACGGCGACGCCGGCGTAGGCGAACGAGCGCAACAGGTACTGGTCGAACACCAACAGACAGGACAACGCGATGGCCACCGTCGCGGCGCTGAACAGGATCGTCCGACCAGCAGTGCGCATGGTCACGGTGAGCGCGGTTGCGATGTCCGGCAGCCGGCGGCGCTCGTCGCGGTACCGCGAGACGAACAGCAGGCTGTAGTCGACCGCGAGGCCGAGCCCGAGAGCGGTGGCGAGGTTGACCGAGAACACCGAGACGTCGGTGAGCAAACTCAACACGCGCAACGCGCCCAGCGTTCCGACGATGGCGAAAATGCCGATCAGCAACGGAACACCAGCCGCGACGACGGTGCCGAACACAAACAGCAGCAACACGAGCGTCAGCGGGATCACCACTGTCTCCGACGTGGCGAGATCAGCCTTGGCCTGGGCGTCCATGTCGTTGTTCGCCTGTAGCAGGCCACCGAGGCGCACCCGGACGGCGCCGGTCGCGTCCAGTGTGGCGTGCAGTTGCTCGACCCGTTTCGCCATCTGGTCGTCATTTCCGGTCACCCTCAGCAGGATCATCCCGGATTCGCCGTCCTTGGCGCGCAGCTCGGCGGCCGGCGTGTCCCAATAGGACGCGACGAGGATCACCCCCGCGGTCAGGGCGAACCGCCGCGTCACGGACCGGCCGGCCGCCGTCACGTCCGGATCGTCGACAAGGGCGCCGGGTTTGTCCACGAGCACGACGAGATTCGGGTTGCTGTGGGGGAACTTCTCGGCCAGCAACTCCCCGCCGCGGATCGACTCGGACTGCTCGACGTCGTACCCGCCCACCTTGAGGTGCGCGACGGCGTCCGCGCCGAGCACACCGGCGAGCACGGTGAGCAGGACGGCCGCGGCGACGACCGCCCTCGGTCGATGGAGGATCAGGCGCAGCACCCTGTTCCTGCCCGCTGACGTCGTCGCGGGCCGGGGAATCGCCTTGTCGGTGCGGTTTGCCACGTGGTTCACCTACTGTCTGGAACGGACGGGGACCGGGACTCGGCTCTCGGTGCGCCGGCGGCGCACCGAGTCCGATACGGGACAACGTTCGTGCGTCGTTCGGCGCACGAACGTTGTCGGGAAGGCGATGGCCGCTCGCTCAGCCGAGCCGGGCGATCTCGTCAGCCAGCACGTCCACGGTGCGGGCGATTTCCTCGGAGGTGTGCTCCACTGTCACGAAGAACCGCAGCCGGGCCTGCTGCTCATCGACCGCCGGATGGACGATCGGGCACACGCTGACGCCGCGGTCGTACAACGCGTTGGCGAGGACGACGGTGCGGATGGAGGCGCCGATGATGCACGGAATCACCGGCGTCCGCATGCTGGTTCCGATGTTGATGCCGGCATCCGACGCGAGCATGGCGAACATCTCCGAGCGCTGCCGCAGCACGGCCACCCGGTCCGGCTCGGCCCGCAGCTGACGGACCGCGGCGAGGGCGGCGGCCGCGTTCGCCGGCGTCATGCCCACGCTGTACACGGAACCCGGCAAGGTGTATCGGAAGTAGTCGATGATCTGGCGGCTGCCGGCCACGTATCCGCCGCAGCTGGCAAACGCCTTGGACAGCGTGCCCATCCAGATGTCGACGTCAGCGCGGTCCACGCCGAAGTGTTCGCCGATTCCCCCGCCGCCGGCGCCCAGCACGCCGATGCTGTGCGCCTCGTCGACCATCAGCAGCGCGCCGTGCCGCTTCTTGATCTGGATCAGCTCAGGCAGGTCGGCGATGTCGCCGTCCATGCTGTAGATGCCCTCGACGACGACGAGCACCCGGCGGAACCGCTTGCGCGCCTGGCCGAGCAGTTCATCCAGTGCCGCCAGGTCACCGTGGGGGAAGGGCCTGCGGGTGGCGCCGGACAGGCGGCAGCCCTGGAGCACGCTGTCGTGGATCAGCGCGTCATGCACGACGAGATCGTCCGGTCCCAGCAGATGGCCGATCACCGTGACGTTGGTGGCGTGGCCACTCACCAGCGTGAGCGCGGCCTCGGCGCCCACGAGTTCGGCGAGGGCGGTGTCCAGCTCCACGTGCGGCGGGCGGTCACCGGACAGCATCCGGGCCGCCGACACCGACGTCCCGTACCTGTCCACCGCGTCCTTGGCCGCGGCGCTGACGGCCGGATGCCCGGACAGCCCGAGGTAGTTGTAGCTGGAGAAGCAGATCAGCTGGGTGCCGGCAACACGGGTGTGGCTGTCGTTGATCCCGTCGTGCGTCACGAAGTACGGGTTGCGCAGCCCCAGGCGATCCACCAGCTGGACCCGCTCCCTGCACGCGACGACCTCGGGGAACGTAACCGGGTCGATGTGCTCCAGCGGTGGCTCCGGCAGGTCGTCGACCGACTCGGCCTTCGTGTCGATGACCCGCGGCAGGTCCGGCTCACGAGGTTTGCGGTGCTCGCTGACCAGACGCACGAGATCGTCGACGGTGACGTCGGCCGACAGCCGCTCGCCATCCGACGGCAGGTCGGGCCACAACTTGCGGATGGTGGCGCCAAGATCGGCGATCATGATCGAGTCGAACCCGAGATCACGGCCGAGCGACTGCCCGCCCTGTAAGTGCTCCGGCGGATAAACGCTGATCTCGGCGATCGCGGCGAGCACCCGGTCCCGGCCGGGTGGTGAGTCCCGTGCGGGCGCCAGGGCGTCTGCGTCCTCGACCTTGAGGGTGTGGAGCACGGCGAGCAGCTCATTGAGGAGATTGACCAGGTCGTTCACGGGGTCCTCCGGTGTGTCGATGGTGGTGGGATGGGTGGTGCCCGGCGAGACAGCCGGCCGGACGCGCCCGCGCGGCCCTCGAGGGCGCGACGCGGTTCGGATCGAGTGCGGCTGGGTGGCCAGCGGTGAGGGGGGCAGCGTGGCCAGGTCGCGTTCGTTGTCGCTGAACAGCGGCAGCAGATCCACCGGCAGCCCGAGCACGGACAGCCGGACGAGCCCGGACAGGAAGCCGCGGCCGTCATCCGGTTCCGCCTCCATGGCGACGAAGTGGCAGCCGGCGGCGTCGGCGATCGACCGCCGGGCCATGGCGAGAAGCCCGTTCCCGCCGAAGACCTGGACGAAGACGCGTGCGCCGACGTCGGCCGCGGCCCGGCTGGCCGCCGCGAACCGCACCGGCGACGATATGGATCGCTGCCACCAGCCGCGCAGTTCGTCCGGATCCGTGCAGACCCGACCGCTGACCGTGGAGACGAGCACCCTGCCGGTGCGCAGCGGCAGCTCGGCGACCCGCTTGGCGACCAGATCGTCGGCGTCGGCAACCAGCGGCGAGTGGAACGCGTGCGAGACGCGCAGCGGCACCGCCGGCACCCCCACCCGCACGCAGCGCTCGGTGAGCGCCGCAAGCGCGCCCACCGAGCCGCTGCCGACGACCTGCTCCGGATGGTTGAAGCAGCCGGGCCACATCCCCTCGATCCCGGCCGTGAGCTCGTCGAACCGTTCCTCGCTGCTCCGCACGGCGACCATCCCGCCGGCCCCCCGGCTGCCGCCGTTGGCGATCGCCTCGCCCCGGTGCACCAGGAAGTCGATGGCGTCGGCCGGGTCGAGCAGCCCGGCGGCGACGGCGGCGGGGAACTCGCCGACGCTGTGGCCCACCGTGATGTCGGGGCGGATGCCGAACTCGGCGAGCAGCGCGGTCGTCGCGATGCCCAGCGCGCCGAGGGCCGGCTGGCAGCGGCGGGTGTCGGCGAGAGCCGTCTCCGCGACCTCGGCGGCGGATTCCCGCCCCCACACCAGGGAGGCGAACGACGTCCCGGTCGAGGTGTGGACGCGGGCGTCCAACCGGTCGATCTCGCCGCGGAAGCTGCGGTATCCGTGGTAGAGCTCGCTGAGCATGCCGACCCGCTGTGCGCCCTGCCCCGGGTAGAGGAACGCCACCTGCCGGTCCTGCTCGGCGAGCGGCGTCGCCGCGGCGCTGATGCCCCTGCCGAGATCGCCGACCTCGCCCGCGCGCAGCGCCGCCGCGGCGGCGCCGAGCAGATCGATCAACTCGCTGCGGCCGGTCGCGACGAAGGCCACTCGGGCGGGCAGCGGCGCGCGAGTCGCCAGGGTGTAGGCGACAGAGGATGGCGTCATTCCGGGGTCGGCCACGACCTGTTCGCGCACCGCCGTCACATACTCCGCCAGCAGGTCCAGCGAGTCGGCGGTGAGCAGGAACGGCACTGCCCGGTCGGCGTGTGCGGCGCGCGGCCGCGGCGCTTCCTCCAGCACGACATGGACGTTGGTGCCGCCGAAGCCGAACGAGCTGACCGCGGCTCGTCGCGGGTGTTGCGGTCGGCTGCGCCACGGCAGCGCCCGCTCGGCGATCGCGAGCCTCGCGCCGTCTAGCAGTCCGGTGTCGGGAGTCGTCTCCGGCTGCGGCGGGATCGTGGCTTTGTGCAGCGCCAGCACGGCCTTGACCAGCCCAGCGGCGCCGGCCGCCGCCATCGTGTGCCCGATCAACGCCTTGACCGAGGACACCTTGCACTCCGCGGCGGCGCGCTCGGAATCCTCTGTCCGCAACTCGCGCAGCGCCTCGAGCTCCACGCGGTCGCCCACGGCGGTGCCCGTGCCGTGTGCCTCAACAAACTCGACCGTGTTCGGACTGACGCCGGCGTCGCGGTAGGCGGCTCGGAACGCCGCCAGCTGTCCCTCGACCCGAGGTGTCACGGGACCGTCGGTCGCGCCGTCATTCGACGTGCCGACGCCCTTGATCACCGCGTAGACCCGGTCGCCGTCGCGCATCGCGTCCGCCAATGGCCGCAGCACCGCCACGGCGCCGCCCTCGCCGAGCACCAATCCGTCGGCGCGCTCGTCGAAGGGACGGCACACCCCGCTCGCCGACACCGCTCCGACGCGGCACAAGCTGACCAGGGCGTCGGGGGTGAGGTTGAGGAAGACTCCACCGACCAACGCGACCGTGCAGGTGCCGGCCCGCAGGTGGTGCATGGCCTCCTGTAGCGCGACCATTGCCGACGAGCACGCCGAGTCGACGGCGAACGCGGGACCGCCAAGGTCGAAGACCGAGCTGACCGCGCACGCCGCCATGTTCGGCAACGTGCCGGGCAGCGAGAACGCCTGGAGCGGTGCGAGCGCCCCCCGCGCCGCGTCCTGGATCGCGGCGAGCAGCGCTTCGTCGTCCTGCCCGCGGTGCAGTGACCCGTCGGCGAGCAGCATCGCGCGCAGTCGCGTCGCCGCCAGATCCTGGTAGTCGGACTGGTTCAGGCCGATGAACACGCCGGTGTGCGCCCGGTCAAACGGGCGGCGCTCCCATCCTGCGTCCTGCAACGACTCACGCGCGAGGTCGATGGTCAGCCTGTGCTGCGGGTCCATCGCGACGGCCCGCCGGGGCGGGATGTTGTAGTGCACGTTCGCGAACCGCTCGACGTCATCGAGGAAGGCGACCTGGTCGGTGTAGGCCGTGTGCGGGGAGCGGCGATCGTGTGGATCGTGGAATGTCTCGTGTCGCCAGCGATCAGGTGGAACCGCATGGAACTGCCGCTCCGCCCTGAGAATCATTCGCCAGTACTGCTCGACATCGGCCGCACCCGGAAATCTGCACGCCAAACCGACGACAGCGATGTCGCTCACGCGGCCACCCCGCCCAGAAGCTGAACCCGGCGCTCTGCCCAACAACCCGAGGTCGCGCACCGACATGCGACCTCGCTACGATGAAGATCCACGCCCACAGTCTGTTGCCGGTGACCGACCCGCAGAAGGGGGCCATACAACTGGCCCCGTACTATTTCCGAGCGATACTCGTATTATCGCTCGAACCCCAGAATCACTGTGCCTCCGTCAGCCGAACGCCTCCTTTCCGTGCGAGACATCGGATGCGCGCTCCCGACGGCTCACAGATATCGACGAGTCCCCGGGACCCACCCGCTACGACCAGATTCCACTGGTTTGCGGCGGCCTCCAAGAGGCCACGCCGGTGGCCACCCCGCCGCCGGCTTCCATGCCCCACTGACTGATCTCCATGACGCAGTCCACACCTCCTCGCTCCGAGGCGATCACCGGCCCATCGCCAACGGTGCGCGAAAGCCCGCCGGGTCGCTGCGGCTCGAGTGCCGGTCGGCGTCGTCGGCACTGTCGCGCCAATGGCACGATTCGGTCGCAGATGAAGCAAAATCGGCCAAGTACTCCCGTTGACGTGCCGTGATTTGGCTCCTACCGTCTGCCTTGGTCGCCGTCGACGCCGCGCCCATCGGCCAGGCCGCCGGCACCGACACATGTGGAGACGAATATCCCCGCGCAGCCGATCAGACGGAACACCGGGTCGCCGATCCAATCGCGCGACAACTGTCCGGCGGAGACCCGGTTGACCGGCGACAGATCCGCGGACGCATCTGTTCTGGGCTCGGTCTCACCCGAGGAAACCAGGCTGCGCACACTGGACGGCGCGTACTCGGTGCGGCGCGGACGCCGTCGGTCACCGATGCCGGAAGCCGAACCAGCGACACTTCAAGGCATCCATTCGATCCCCTTGGTGGCAGGCAGCGTGACGGAACCAGCAGGCGCGCCGGCGCGGCGGCGGACGGGCAACCTGCCTGCCGAGGTCACCAGTTTCGTCGACCGCAAGCGGGAGATCGCCGACACCAAGCGTTTGCTGTCCCAGTCCCCGCTGGTCACGCTGACCGGAGTGGGCGGCGTCGGCAAGACCAGAGTCGCCCTGCGCGTCGCCCGCGAGCTGCGACGGGCCTTCGCCGACGGGGTGTGGCTCGTCCAGCTCTCCGGGCTCGACGATCGTGATCTGGTGGCGCACACAGTGGCGGAGGTATTGAAGGCACACGACGACACCGGGCGGGAGGTGTCCGCGATCCTCGCCGACCACCTGCGCGATCGGCAACTGTTGCTGGTATTGGACGGCTGCGAGCACCTGGTGGACGCGTGCGCCCACTTCGTCGAGGCAGTGCTGGGCGCCGGGCCGAGGCTGCGCGTGCTGGTGACCAGCCGGCAGCCGCTGCGGGCCCACGGGGAACACGTGCTGCCCATCCCACCGCTGCCGGCGCCGAACCCCGAGTTCCCGTTGCCGCCGGATGCGGGCGACCAATATCCGGCCGTGCAGCTGTTCGCGGCCCGGGCGTCGGCCGCGGCGCCGGGCTTCGAGCTCACCTCGGCCAACTGGACTCAGGTCGCGACGCTGTGCCACCGCCTCGAGGGGATCCCGTTGGCGATTGAACTGGCGGCGGTGCGGGTTCGCGCGCTGGGGCTTCGCCAGATCTTGGACCGCCTGCACGACCGCTACCAACTGCTGATCACCCAGCGCTGGGGCGGGTCGCCCCGGCATCGGGCTCTGCGCGCGACCGTCGAGTGGAGCTACGACCTGTGCACCCGTCAGGAACGACTGCTGTGGGCGAGGATATCCGTCTTCGCCGAGAGCTTCGACCTGAAGGCGGCGGAGGTGGTCTGTTCTGGCGACGGCATCTCCCCGGGCGAGGTGCTCGACGTGGCGATGGGACTGGTCGACAAGTCGGTACTGACCTGCGAGCACAACCCGGAGGGCGTGCGCTACCGGATGCTGGACACGTTGCGGCAGTTCGGCGCGGACCGGCTGGCCGAGGACGACGAGCGAACGACGTTTCGCCGTCGGCACCGCGACTGGTACCTGCGGGTGGCCCAGTCGGGCGAGCGGGACTGGTTCGGCCAGGACCAGGAGCCGACGTTTCGACGCATACACGCGGAGAAGGCCAACCTCCGTGCCGCGTTGGATTTCTGCCTCACCGCACCGGGCCGGTCCAAGGTCGGGCTGGAGCTGGCCGGCACCCTGTGGTTCTACTGGGTCGGCTGTGGATTCCTCGCCGAGGGCAGGCGCTGGCTGGACTTGGCATTGGCGCAGGACACCGAGCCAAGCCACGCACGGGCCAAGGCGCTGTGGGTCAACGGTTACATCCGCATCCTGCAGGGCGACTCCACCGCCGCGATCCCTCTCCTGCATGAGTGCCGCGCGCTGGGGAAGACGCTGGGCTGCGAGCGGCCCGTCGCGTACGCGGTGCACCGACTCGGCTGCGCCGAATTGTTGAGCGGCAACCACGTCCGTGCCCAGGAGCTGCTGGAGGAGGCGGTCCGGCGCTACGCCGTGCTCGGCGAGCTGAACAGCAACGTGATCATGGCGCGGGTCGAGCTCGCCATGGTCTGCGCCTTCCGTGGCAACCTCGACGAGGCGGTCAGGATCTGCCTGCGGACCCGGCACGTCTGCCTGGCGCACGGCGAGCGGTGGGCCTGCTCCTACGCGCTGTACGTGCTGGCATTCGCGGACTGCACCCGGGGCGACCGCAGCCAGGCGATCCACCACGCACGGGAGTGCCTGCGCATCAACTACACCTTCCGCGACCTCGTGGGCATCGTGCTGCCCATCGAACTGCTCGCGCTGCTGGAGGCGTTGACGGGCGCGGCGCCCCGCGCGGCGGTGTTGCAGGGCGCCGCCCACACCATCTGGTCGTCGGTCGGTCTCTCCCTGTTCGGCTCGAAGTACTTCAACGCTCCTCATGAGACCTGCACCGAGCTCACCCGGAGCGCGCTCGGGGATGCTGGGCACGAGGCCGGCTTCCGCCGGGGCGCCGAACTCACGCTCGACGAGGCCGTCGCCTACGCGCTGGGTGACACGACGCGGAGCATCGAGGACACCACCACGGCTCAGGTCACACCGCTGGAGACACCGCTGACCAAACGCGAGCTCCAGGTGGCCGAGCTCATCGCCGACGGACTGTCCAACAAGGACATCGCCGGCCGGCTCTTCATCGCCCCGCGGACCGCCGAGGGCCATGTCGAACACATCCTCACCAAGCTCGGCTTCACCTCTCGCGCGCAAGTCGCCGCCTGGGTCAACGAGCGCCGGCCGGCTCAGTGAACTCCCGTCAGCTCGTCGGAGCCGAGCACCTCCGCGCCGTAGATGTCGCGCAGCCAGTTGCTCTGGTACACGGTGTCGAGGTAGCGCTCACCGAGGTCCGGGGCGATCGCCACCGCGGTGAGTCCACGCGTGTCCCGCCGGGACAGCCAGTCCATCGCGCCGCTGAGCACCGAGCCGGTCGAGCCGCCGAACAGGAATCCTCTCCTGGCGAGCCGATGGCAGACGCGGACGGCGTCCGCCTCGTCGACACGCACTACATCATCCACATAGGACTCATCGAGCAGTGGCGGACGGACGCTCGCGCCGAGTCCGGGAATCATCCGTCTGCCTGGCGCACCACCGAAGACAGCCGAACCGACGCTGTCCACCGCGACGACGCGAACCCGTCGGTGCCACGCCCGGAAGTACCGTGCGCACCCCATCAGGGTTCCGGTGGTGCCGGCGCCGACGAACAGCACGTCCAGTCGCGGGAACTGGCGGGCGATCGCCGGTGCTGTCGTGCGGCAGTGCGCCCGCCAGTTCTCCGGGTTGGCGTACTGGTTGAGCCACACGTACCGGTCGTCAGCGGCACACAGCGCACGGACCTGGTCGATCCGCGCGCCCAGGAAGTCGCCGCCGGGCTTGGGCTTGGTTATGACATGCACCTGGCTGCCCAACGCCTCCATCAGCCGCCTGGCCGACAGATTGCACCGGCAGTCGGTCACGCACAGGAACCCGTAGCCCGCGCTGGCCGCGATCACGCTCAGCGCCACTCCCAGGTTCCCGGACGACGACTCGATCAGCACGGACCGCGGCGTCAGCACGCCGTCCCGCTCCGCAGCCCGCACCATCGCCGTCGCGGCCTTCAGCTTGACAGAGCCAGCGAAGTTGAAGCCCTCGCATTTCAGAAAGAGCGGATGTCCGAGGATCGGCCGGACATCGACGAACAGCTCCTCCTCGTTGAAGTCCTGGGGAACGGAAACGACCCGCACGATAGCCTCCTCATCTGCGTGGCGCACCTGGGACGGAGTACCCGATCGCCTCATCCGTACCGGCGCAGCTCGTGAAAGAAGTCGTCGACGACGCGCAACTCGCCGCAGCGCGCCACCTCGTCGTAGACGTGCTTGCCCAGCGCCAGGTCGAGCACGCCGAGGCCGAACGGCGAGAACACCAGCGGCCGGTCCATCGGCAGGGTCACCCGTCCGTCCATCACGTCGTCCAGCGTGCCGCACAGGAATTCCCGGTTGCCCGCCAGGCGCTCGGCCAGCAGCACCGAGGTGTCGGCCGTCATGCAGTGCTCGACATCGTCAACGATGTTGGCCGAGGCGAGCACGATCTCCGGCGCGAGATCCCGCAGGGACATGTGCAGCACCAACGGGTTGTGCTCGAACCAGGACAGGTCGCTGACGTGCGGCCGGGTGGCGACGGTGGCGAAGACCACCAGGTCACTGGCTCGGATCAACTGCTCGGCGCTGTCGTACCCGGTGATCCGGCCGGCGGCGCCCGACCGCTCGAGATAGCCGTGGAAGCCGGCCACGCTGTCGGCGGACAGGTCGTGCACCCCGGTCTCGTCGAACGACCAGCCGGTGCCGACCAGATAGCTGTGGATGTAGCGGGCGATCAGCCCCGCCCCCATGAAGCCGATCCGCGTCGGGCGCGGCCGGGCGCAGCCGAGCCACTCGGTCGCCAGCGCCGCCAACGCGGCCGTCCTGGCGGCGCTGATGATCGAGCCTTCCATGCACGCGAACGGGTAGCCGGTGTCGTGGTCGTTGAGGATCAGCACGGCCGACGCCCGCGGGATGCCGACCCTCACGTTGTCGGGGAAGCTGGAGATCCACTTCAGACCGTCCACCCGCACCTGTCCGCCGATCGACGCGGGCAGCGCGATGATCCGGCAGGACGGGCGGCCGGGAAGCCGCAGGAAGTGGGACGGCGGGTTCACTGAGTCGCCGAAGCAGTGCAGCCGGTAGGCGTCTTCGATCAACTCCACGACCTCGTTCTCGCGCCCCCGCAGCACGCGCTGCACCTGTGCGCCGGGGATCACGGCGAACTGCGGCACGGAAGCGGACTCGGATATCGGGGAAGTCATCGCGTCGGTGCGGATCCTCGTCATCCGGCGGTCACCTCAGACGTGTGCACCGGGTCGGCCATCGCGGCCAGCACTTCCCGCGGTCCCTCGTAGGGCTGCCGGCCGTGTGCGGTACGGACGTTGTCCACGAGCAGGAGGTCGCCCGCCCGCCACGGCTCACGCAGCGTGTTGGCCTCGTAGACATCGTTGAGCAGCCCCACGATCCCGGCGTCGATCGGATCGCCGTCGCCGAAGCGGGTGGTGAACGGCAACGCGTCGGCGCTGTAGACCTCCACCAGGTATTCGCGCACCTCGGGGTCCATCGTCCACTCGTTGAGGAACGCGATCTGGTTGAACCAGCAACGCTGGCCGGTGACCGGATGGCGCACCACGGCGCTGCGCCGCTGCCGGGTGCGCAGCCCGCCGTCGGGACGCCACTCGTACTCGATCGCGTTGGCGCGACAGTAATTCTCGACAGCCGCCCGGTCGTCGGTGCCGAACGCCTTCGCGACCGACGCCCCGATCTCGTCGTGGTAGTTGCGCACGAGCAGCCAGCCCTCCCTCTCGAACCGCCCCACCAACTCGGTGGGCAGCGTGTCGAGCACGGCCGCCGAGTCGGCGACCGTCGTCGCCCCGCCGGCGGTCGGGGCGAACAGGCACGCGAACAACATCAGTCCGGGGAACTCCAGCGCGTAGCTCATCTCGTGATGCATGCACATCGGCTCACCCGACGGCCACGGCGACGAGGAGCACACGCCGTCGGCATGGACACGCCGGGGGGCGAACGTCTCCTTCTCGGTCATCAGGCTGGTCGCCAGCCGCCGGAAGACGGCGCCGGCGTCGCCCACGTCACGCAGCCCGAGACCACGGACCAAGAGTGAGCCGTACTCGGTGACAACGGCGCGCAGTCCGCCGCGGTGCTCGGCCGCCCACCGCGGCGCGTCACCAACGGCGTCGGCCCTCAGCATCGGCGGCTTGCCCGGCTGCAGGTCGACGTCGAACGCCGCTGCCAGGGATGAGGTCGACATCTCGCTTTCCTTTCCGTAGCTACTCAAGAAGAAGCCAACAGCTCGGCCAGATCGGCGAGCACCGGGTTGCGGGTGACGTCGCCGACCGACACCGCGCGGTCCAGGCCGATGACCAGCTGCACCGCCGACAGCGACGTGCCGCCCCGGTCGAAGAAGTGGTCGCGCCGGCCGATCTGCTCGGCGGGCATGCTGAGCACCTTCGCCCACGCCGCCGCCAGCCGCCGCTCGGTCGGCGTGCTCGGCGCGTCGCGGTCCGGCTCGACGGCGTCGAGCTCGACGGCGCGCATGACCAACGTCCGTCTGTCGATCTTGCCGTTGGCGGTCAGCGGCAGACTATCCAGCCAGTGGAACGCGGCGGGAACCATGTACTCGGGCAGCGATTCCGAGAGCCGGCCCCGCAGCACGCCGATATCCACCCGCGCGGGGCCGTGATAGTAAGCCACCAGATGATCGCTCCGGCCGGCCCGCCCGACGACGGCCACCACACCGACACGGACACCCGGCACCGTCGACAGGACGCCCTCGATCTCGGCGATCTCGACCCGGAAGCCACGAATCTTGACCTGATGGTCACGGCGGCCGAGGAACTCCAGCTTGCCGTCGGGCAGCCAGCGGCCGTAGTCGCCGCCCCGGTAGAGACGTTCGCTCTCCCGGTGCGGATCCGCCATGAAGGCCTGCCGGGTGCGCTCCGGATCGTTGACGTAGCCGCGGCCGACGCAGATCCCGGAGAACACGATCGCGCCGGGGGCGCCGAGCGGCACCGGCGACAGGTGCTCGTCGACCACATACGCGCGCACGTTGTTGACGCACCGACCGAGCGGGACCCGGTCCCGGTCCGGCGGCGCGGCCATCACCTCGTGGTGGGTGTCATCCGAGGTCTCGGTCAGCCCGTACGCGTTGACCAGCCTGATCCCGGGTTGGGCGGCGAACCAACGCCGCACGAGGTCCTTGCGCAGCTCCTCGCCGGTGACCGACACGAACCGCAGATCCGGCAGCCGACGCGGGTTGTGCGCCAGCCAGGCCAGCACGACGTCGAGGTATGACGGCACGACCTGGAGCACGGTGACCCGACCGCGCACGATCGTGTCCACGAACCGCTCGACGTCCAGGATCGCCTCCTGCTCGACCAGCAGGGTCCGCCCGCCGACCAGCGGCGCGGACAGCAGCTGCCACAGCGAGATGTCGAAGCACTGGGGCGCGGTCTGGGCCACCACGTGGCCCGCGGCGATCCCCAGGTCGTCGATCTTGGCGTAGAGGTGGTTGAGCATGCCCTCGTGCTCGCACATCGCGCCCTTGGGCTCGCCGGTGGAGCCGGAGGTGAAGTAGATGTAGGCGAGCTGCTCCGGTCCGACGTCAACGCCGAGATCACCGTCGGGGTACGGCTGTCCGTAGGCCGCGTCAATGAAGATCAGCTCGATCCCGGTGAGCGTGTCGAGGGCACGGCCGAGCGCACCGGTGCTGCCACGTTCGGCCAGCACGAGCCCGCATCCGGCACGGCGGAGCATGGCCGCGACGCGGTCGGCCGGCAGATGCGGCTCGATCGGCAGGTACACGCCGCCGGCCTTGAAGACCGCGATGACGGCGGCCATCCAGTCCGGGTCGCGTTCGGTCACCACCGCGACCACGCCTTCGCGACGCAGCCCGCGCGCCAGCAGGGCTCGCCCCAGCCGGTTGGCCCTGGCGTTGAGTTCCCGATAGGTCAGCCGCCGGTCGCCGTGCACGACGGCGACGGCGTCCGGGTGCATCCGCACCCGCCGCTCGAACAGCTCATGGAACCGGCGGTCCGGCAGTTTCCGGCGCGCGCCGGCGAGTTCGTCGAGTTGGAAGCGGAACTCCTCGGCGGACAGCAGACTCTGCGGCCCGTGCTCGGCATCCGGATCGGCGGCGATCAGCGCGAGCGCGGTGCGGTAGTAGCCGGCGATCCTGGCAGCGCAGTCGGCCTCGAGCACATCGGTCCGATACCGCAGCCGCAGCACGAGTCGCCCGGCCCGGCGCAGGACGCCGACCCGCAGCACGGTCTGGTCGGTGAGATCGCCATCGCCGGTCGCGTCGAACACGACCTCGAACGGCTGGCCGATCACGCCCAGCTCGCGCCTGAACTCCTCGACCGGGAAGTCTCTGTGCGCCAGCAGTTCCGACTCGACGCGACGAACGTCGCGCAGCATCGCCCGCCATGTGGCGGGCTCCGACGTCAGCCGGCAGGGCAATGGCGGTCCGCCCGCCACCGCGACGTAGCCGGTCATGATCTCCCGCTCGCCGGACAGCGCGGCGAGCACCTTGGCGTGTGCCGCCAGCGGGACCGAACTCGGCGGTATCGCCAGCTCGTCCGCGAGCCGGCGCAGGGCCGTCGTGATGTCGTCGGGAATCGTCGAGTCACACTGGGCGACTCCCGTCACCGGCGCGCGCCGCGTCCACCGTGGGATCGTGGTGGAGCCGCTGGCGAGAAGCACGCCGCGCCAGAATTCCCGGCCGGACTCCGTGGGCTTTCCCATTGACTTTCCTTCCGTCACCGTCGCCACGCCACCCGAATCCGGTTCAGTCCGGCTCGGCCGGGTTCCCGCCCCACCGTCCGCGCGGGGGGATCTCCTCGCCCTTCATGAGGAAGGAGTCGGCGGCGAGCACCGCGCCCTCGCCCATGGTCACGCCGTAGTGGACGAGCGCTCCGACGCCGAGGGTGCAGCCGGCGCCGATCGTGGTGTGGTCGGACTTGAAGGTGCCATCCTCCTGCGAGTGGCATTGGATCTTGCTTCCCGCGTTGAGCGTGCAGTCGTCGCCGACGGTCGTCAGCGTCCGCTCCGTCAGGTAGCAGCCGTCGTCGAAGACCCTGCGGCCGATCCGAACACCGAGCAGCCGCCAGACGGTGTTCTTGAACGGGGTGCCGTTGAAGACGTTGAGGTAGTGGTCGGGCACCTTCCAGAGGCGCTCGTGCCACCAGAAGTACGGGTCGTAGATGGAGCACAACCGCGGCCGCAGCGGCCGGAACCGCGTGATGATCCGCTCGACCACCACGAAGTAGCCGGTGGTGAGCACGAGGCCGAGCACGAGGGACGCGGCGATCGACAGGCCGTAGGACTTGTCCGACAGATCGGCGCCTGCGAGGCCGAGCGCTGTGAGCAGGTACACGTGCAGCCACCGCAGGAACAGGAAGATCGCCATCGTGCCGACGTTGTGCCGGTTCTTCGCGCCGAGGCGGCGCCGCATCTGTTCGCCAGCGCGCAGGTGGTCGAACCGGCTGTCGCGTTCCACGGACCGCGGGATCTCGAAGCACGGCGAGCCCAGCAGCCCCACTCCCTCGCGGACCTCGCCGTCGAGCGGGACCATCACCTTGGTCGCGAGTAGGCAGTTGTCGCCGGTCCGGCCGCCCACCGGGTAGGCGATGTGGTTGCCGAGAAAGTTGTGCGGTCCGATCGCCGCCCGGGACACGCGGAAGGACGTGCTGGAGAAGTCGGCGTTGATGATCGACAGCCCGTCGGCGACCATCGTCCCGCTGCCGACGACGCTCAGGTACGGGTTGTCGTGCCGCACGTCAGTGCCGAAGTTCGAGCCGGTCTGCTCGACCTTGGACAGGTCGTATCCCAGGCCGCGCAGATAGTTGACGATGTAGGAGCTGTCGCCGAAGAACCAGGTGAAGGACTTCGTGTTGGTCAGGCGCCCGATCGCCCGGTGGGCGGAGTAGTGCGGGCCGTACAGCGGATAGACCTTGTCCGGCTTGACCACCAGGTTGAGCAGGCGTGCGACGCCGAACACGACGACAAGACCGCCGACGACAAAACCGAGGAACAGCACGAGCGACAGGACCAGCGCATTGGCGCACAGCTGTGCCGAGCCGAACTCCTCCGCGCTCGGATCGAGCAGCCTGCCCAACCCGGGTATCTGGGCGGCCACCAGGTATCCACCGCCGACGACCAGCGGCATGACCACGAGGACCGCCTGCAGCAGACCGGCCAGGCCGAAACCGATCCGCCGCATCGCGCCGCAGGCCACCGGTGCGACTCTCAGGTAGTCCAGCTCGGTGCGCTGCGCCGGGGACCCGTGCCATCGCTGGCCGCCCGGCACCGCCTGCCCGCTGCGCAACGCCGAACTGTGACCGAGCTGCGCACCGTCGCCCATCGACGTGTGGATGTCGAGCACAGTCTTCTCGCCGACAAGGACATCCCGGCCGAGGGTGACCTGGCCGGTCTGGATCCGCCCGGCGTGCGCCCGGTAGCAGAGGAAGATCGAGTCCTTGCGGATCATCGAGCCGGGTCCGATCGAGAGCAGGTCAGTGCAGACGGGGACCGTGCGGGACAAGATCGTCACGCCCTTGCCGATCCGCGCGCCGAGCGCCCGCAGGTACAGCACGTACAGCGGACTGCCGACGAAGAAGACCATGGGGTTGGCGTGGACCAGCGCCTTGACCGTCCAGAAGCGCACATAGGCCAGACCCCACACCGGGAACTCGCCGGCCTTCCATCGGCCGATGAGCAGCCACTTGGCCGCGACGGGGAGGACGCACATGCCGACGAGGACCGCGCCGCCGAACCCGACCGACCGCAGATAGATGTCGACGACACCCGAGCCGGTGGAGACCCAGGTGTATCCGAGGGCGGTGGCCAACACGGAGAGACAGGCATACGCCAGGAAAATCAGGAGCTGCAACACGCCACAGAGCAGGTACCGCGGCGTGCTCGGGTGCCCGTGCTGCGCCGCCGGCTCGACAGCAGCTGGCTCGACGGCCGGGCGGGCCGCCCCGCCGAGTGCCGCCACGAGTCCGCTGATCGTCGGATGACGGTAGACGTCCTTCATCGACATCGACGGCAGATCAGGTCTTTTCCTGACCAGGGCACAGAAGTGCGCCATCACCAACGAGTTGGCGCCCAGGTCGTCGAAGAAGTGGCTGCCGACCGGCACCCGCTCGACGCGCAGGACGTCGGCCAGCGTTCCGGCGAGCACCGCCTCGGTGCGCTTCGCCTCTGTGTCAACGGACTTCGTCACGGCACACACCACAGCGCCCACGACTTGTGACCGGGTTGCAGCGCGGTTGCGGCCGGCGCAACCCTGGTGCGAACGCCGCCGCGCTGGCCGAATACCGTCAGCGTCGTCGTCTGGACGTGCGGGCAGCCTGTCCTTACCCCAGACTGGCTCGGGTAAGTTGCCCGTTCTGAGCCAGTGCGTTTCGTGGCCAAAACGGGGTGGGCACATGCCCGAGGGGTTAGACATACGGGTCCTGGGACCAGTGGAAGTGGCCGGGCCCAACGGCCTGGTCGACTTGCGGGGAAGGGGCCAGCGCACCCTCGTCGCGCGGCTGGCGCTGCAACCCGGGACCACGGTGTCCCAGGACACGCTCGTCAAGGCCCTGTGGTCACAGACGCCACCGCCGACCGCGGTCAAGACCCTGCACAGCCACATGGCCCGGCTCCGCCACCAACTGCGGCAAGCAGGTGTCACCGATGTCATCGCGACTCGAGATCCCGGCTACGTGCTGCTGGCCGAGCAGGACGAGGTGGACGCCACGCGGTTCGAGAGCCTGGCCGCAGCGGGGCGCAGCGCATTGACCAGGGGACAAGACGAGCTGTCGTCGGGTCTGCTCCGAGCAGCGCTCGCGTTGTGGCGCGGTGAACCGCTGACCGATTGCCGGCCGGGCGTATGGGCCCACGCCGTCGCCGTCCGGCTCGGCGAGGTCCGGCTCGCCGCCATGGAGGACATGATCAGTGCTCGGCTCGCGCTCGGCGAGCACGTCACCGCCATCGGCGAACTGGAGTCGATGGTCACCCAGCACCCGTTTCGGGAACGTCTGTGGGAGCTGCTGATCCTCGCCCTTTACCGATCCGGGCGGCAGGCCGACGCGCTTGCCGCCTTCCACCGTGCGCGCACCACCCTGGTGGACGAGCTCGGCATCGAGCCGGGCCGGCAGTTGCGCCGGTTGGAGGTCGCCGTCCTGGCCGCGGACCCCACGCTGGACCTGTCGGCGACGCCGACCGCGCCGGTCGCCGATCCGTCGCCCGCCGACCGCTGGAGGTGCCGCCTGCCGGTGCCCCTGACTCGGCTCGTCGATCGGGCCGCGGACATGGCGAGGACACGGTGGCTGCTGGACCAGCGGCGCCTGGTCACGCTGACCGGTCCAGGCGGGTGCGGCAAGACGCGGTTGGCCATCGCCGTGGCCTCCGGGTACGAGGCCGACGCGCTCGGCTTCATAGATCTGACGTCACTGAACGAGCCCGCCCTCGTGCCGCAGTCGGTCGCCGATGCCTTCGGCCTGCGCGAGCAAGCGGGTCGCAGCGTGCTCGACACCGTGGTCGACCACCTCCGCGATCGGACGATGCTGTTGGTCCTGGACAACTGCGAACACCTCGTCGAGGCCTGCGCGCAACTGGTCCATGCGCTGCTGTCCGCCTGCCCGTCGCTGCACGTGCTGGCCACCAGCCGCGAGTCACTGCACGTGCCCGGCGAATCGGTCCACAAGCTGCGGCTGCTGCCCACGCCTGACCCCGACGCCACGTATTCCTATGACGACCTGGCCTGCTACGACGCGATCCAGCTGTTCGTCGACCGGGCTCAGGAGGCCGGCGCCCACATCGGGAAGGACGGCGCCACGGCTCAGGCACTAGCCACGATCTGCGCGAGTCTGGACGGCCTGCCGCTGGCCATCGAGCTGGCAGCGGCACGCACGGCGGCGCTCCCGGTGTCCCAAATCGCCGAGCACCTGCGCGACCAGTTCCTCGCGCTGTGCTCCGGCGGCCGCGGCGCCCGCCCGCAGCATCGAGCCCTGCACGCGACCATCAAGTGGAGTTACGACCTGCTCACGCCCGACGAGCGGGCCCTGTTCCGGAGTCTCGCGGTGTTCGCCGGGGGTTTCGAACTTCCCGCCGTGGAGGCGCTGTGGCCGCACGACAACGCGGTCGACCTGTTGGGCAGGCTGGTCGAGAAGTCGCTGGTCACCAAGGAGCCCGACACCGCGCGGTACCGACTGCTGGACACGATCCATCACTTCGCGGCCGAGCAGCTCACTCGCGAGGAACGCGCGCAGGCTCGGCGTCTGCATGCCGAATACCACCTGATGCTGGCCGAGCAGGCGGAGCGGCAACTGTGCGGCGCGGGCGCGGTGCAGTGGCTGGAGCGGCTCGCCGCCGAGCACGAGAACCTCCGCGCCGCGGTGACATGGACTCTCGCCCAGCCCGATCCGACCCTTGCGCTGCGGTTGACCAGCGCGCTGATCCGCTACTGCCGGCTGCGGGGCCACTACCGGGACTGCCGCGACTGGCTGACGGCCGCGCTGGAGCACGGCGGACAAGCGCCCGCGACGTTGCGCGCCAAGGCGTTCGCCGGCGCGGCCACCGTCACGTTCCTCCAGTGTGACTACGACCCGGCCGTGCTGCTGGCCGAGCAGAGCCTGATCCTGTACGAGTCCGGTGGCGACCAGCGGGGCCTCGCTTTCGTCCGCTCGCTGCTCGGCTCGATCTGCCGGGAACAGGGCGACTACCTGCGCGCGCTCGATTACCACCAGTCGGCTCTGCGGAACTTCCAGGCCCTTGACGACGAGTACGGCATCGCGCACGCCCTGCACTTGAGCGCCTTCGCGGCATGGCTGCGGGGCGATCTCGTCTCGGCCGAGCGATGGGCGTACGAGAGCCTGCAAGGTTCCCGCAAGCTGGGCGACGCCGAAGCGACCTCCAGCGCGCTCAAGCACCTGGGCGCCGTTGCGCACTACCGCGGCGACAACAAGCTGGCGTGTCGGCTGTTGCTCGAAGCCCGCGCGATCTCCGAGCGGACCGGGTGCCGGGAGGGCATCGCCTGGGCGCTCAACCTGCTCGGTCTCGTCCACCACGCCACCGGATCGGCCGAGGCCGAACCGTTGCTCGAACGGAGCCTCGCCGTGCACCGGGAGCTGGGCGACCGGTGGCGCACGGCGAGCGCGCTGGAGGCCTTGGCCGCGATCGCCTGCGACCGGTCGCAGTGGCCCCGCGCGGCCCGCCTGCTGCACGAGGCCACCGAGATCCGAGCGGCGCTGGGCATCCCCGTCCCGCCCTGCGAGTTCCCACTCCTGCGCCGCACGCGGGCCGCGCTCAGCGCGGCGAAGGTGTCGCGGCCACGTGAGTGCGGCGGCTGACCTCGGTGGCCTTCGTCAGGCTCCCGGCCACTCGTCGGCCGATCAGCCTCCCGGTTGGATCGGGCGCATCATCTCGTTGTCCTCGTGATCGAGGATGTGGCAGTGCATGACGTAGCGGCCCGGGATGTCGTACCGCGCGTCGATTCTGGTGATCTCGTTCGGGTAGACGATCACCGTGTCCTTGACTCCGGTCTCCCCGCTCTCCGGGGGCCGGCCGGGCCCGGAGCCCGCGAGCGGTTGGCGGCCGGTGACGCGGAACTGCACCTGATGGAGGTGGATCGGGTGTGCCTCCCCGGTGAAGTTGGCCAGCTCCCAGGTCTCGGTGGTCCGCAGCGCGGGCCTTTCGGTGACCTCGGCCGCCCAGGACAGTGGCTTGGCCGTCCCGTCCGCCGCCACGGCGCCGAGCAGGTGCGACACGGTGACCTTCGGGGACGAGGTGGAGTGCTGTTCATTGAGCGAGATCCGCCATGTGCGCCTGGACGGCCCGAGCGGCGGCAGCGGCGGCAGGGACAACCGGGCCGGGGGCACGCTGGTGTCGCGAGAGGCCAGCGGGGTGACGACAAACTTCATCACCTGCCCGGTCGTCGCCGAATCGGCCGGGGTCAGGCCCTTGCCGGGCGAGCCGCCGCTGAACGGTCCGTCAGGCCCCTCGTTGATGAGGAAGAGTTCGGTTCCGACCGCCACGGAGGTGAAGTCGACGATGACGTCGACGCGTTCCGCCGTCGTGCACAGCAGCTGGTCGGTTTCCGCCGGGCGGGGCAGGAAGCCGCCATCGGCGCCGATCTGCCACCACGGCAGCGCCGCCGGCGCGGGCCGGGCGGCCAGCGGATTGGCGACGATCTTGAGGATCAGGGTGCGCGCGTTGCACGCGTTGAGCAACCGGAACCGATAGCGGCGCGGTTCGACGGGCAGGACCGGCCACGTGTTGCCGTTGACGACCATCGTGTTGCCGAAGGAATCCGGGTTCCAGATCGGCGGGACGTCGGTGACCGGGATGAAGGGTCCGGTCGGCGGGGTGTCCCCGGTGAACGCCCGGCTCGCGGGGAAGAAGATCGAGCCGTCACGGTTGAAGGAACGGTCCTGAACCACAAGGGGGATCTCGTGGTACCGGATTCCGGGACGGTCGTCGCCCCCTGGCGCGGGGCCGGGGAGCACGCCCGGAGGTAGGTCGCGCGCACCGCCCCTGAGCAGGTAGAACCCCGACAGGCCGGCGTGGACGTTCAGCCGCGTCATGCCGAGCGTGTGGTCGTGGAACCACAGCGTTCCCGCGGACTGGTCGTTGGCGTACTGGTACACGGCGGAGCCCTGCGACCACTCGGCGCCGAACCTGTCGGCGGCCACGGCGCGGTACCGGTCGTGGTAGGACCCGACCGTCGCGTATCCGACGGGGATGTCCCAGGCGGGCGGCAGATACCAGGCCTCGGGATAGCCGTCGCTCTCCTCGGTGACGTGCGCGCCGTGCAGATGGGTCACGATGGGCACCGGCCCGGTGTAGGGACCGGGGGTCGATGAGAACACCGGGCGGGAGTCCCGTCCCCGCCCGCCACCGGGTGGATTCGCCCAGTGCAGAGTCGGATCGACCGGGAACAGGTGCGGCAAGAATCGGCCGCTCGCGTCGACGAGCTGGTTCGCCCACATCACACGGACAGGACGACCCACCTGTGCCTCGATCGTGAACGCCGGTGTGTGGAACGTGGCGGGATTCCGCGGCGATCCGTAGCCCCAGACAACGGTCTTGGGCAAGTTGGGTGGCAGAACCTGTTGGGAGAACTGCCGAACGCCGATCACGTAGCGGTCGATGCCGCCGTACGACGACCACATCGGCATCGCGGGCAGCACCGCAAGCCGGGTCGCGTACTTCGGGATCGTCCTAGGATCCAGGGTGCTGCCGACAACTGCGGTGTAGTTGCCGCCGGTAGCAAGAATCCCTGAGGTCAGCGGCATTGACACCGCGGTACGCAGTAATGAGCGGCGACTTAATCCGTTGGCGGCGATTCGTTTTTCGGGCATTGGCCTTCCTGATGCGCACAGTTCGACGATCGGGCCTGGGCGGCGTGATAATCAACTCCGTGGAGGTTAGCGACACCTTCCGACACACTGAAGGAAATTCACCCTTCCAAGTGACCCGGTAATGTTGTTTCTCCTGCTGACAGTTTTGCCGCCGGCGCGCATGGCACGCGAGACTCGACCCTCCGGTCCGCGCCCGTGACTGTCCTCAGCGGACGGAGCGTCACACAGACGGCCCAACGGCCCTGACGTCCGTTGTCGTTGCGGGGCGAACGATCCGGCGTCCCGGTCCACGCCGTCGACGCTGCCGCGGGCCGACCGCGCGCCCACGTTCGCGACAAGCGTTGGTCATTCTCACGGCCAATTCGCGACAACGGCGAGCCGTGGCCAATAAGCAACAAATCACGCATGGAGATTGTGGCCAAGCTGGTCGAGTTTTACACTTCAGAGAGTTCAGCGATGTGACGCCTGAACGGGGGTGACCAGAGCCAGGGATGGACATGAGCGGGCGACGTCGACCGTGAGCGCAATTTGCCGACAGCCACACGTTGCAAACGCTCCAACAGTCCACGCGTTCATATTTCATGAGCCGGTGGACGAGTATTCACCTGGCCGGTTTGTCAACCCGGTTTCCTCGAGAGGGTCACGGTGTCGGACATGCAGCACAGAATGACAGGCGTCGCCGACGGGGCAACAAAGAAGGTGACCATCATCGGCGCCGGGGTGGCCGGCCTGGTGGCCGCGTACGAGCTGGAGAAACGCGGACATCTCGTCGAGATCCTGGAAGGGAGCAACCGGATCGGCGGCAGGGTCTACACACACCGGTTTCGTTCGGGGCCGAACGCTCCACTCGTCGAACTCGGCGCCATGCGGATTCCGGTCAAGCACAGGAGAGCGCTGCGGTATGTCACCGAGCTTGGCCTGGCCGACAAGGTGCGGCCCTTCAGGACACTGTTCTCGGACACCAATTCCTACTGCACCACCAGCGCCGGTCACACACGTGTGCGAGATGCCGCGAAAACACTGACGAAGGACTTCCTGCCGAGCGTGCCCGACGGGAGGTACAGCGACGACACCATCCGTTTCGGCGCGTGGCTGACGGCGATCGGCGACGCCATCGCCCCGGCCGACTTCCGCGACAGTCTGCGCGACGACTTCAGACTCGAACTGCTGGATCTGATCAATCAGTTCGATCTGCGCCCGTTCCTGCGCAGCCACGACAGGGACCAGGTCGACGTGCACGCCTTCTTCGCGGTCCACCCCGAGGTCCTCATCAGCCACAACGGGCGTCTCAACCGCTTCCTGGAGGACATCCTCAGCGAGACGGGCCCCGACCTCGTCCGCCTCGAAGGCGGGATGGACCAGATCGTCCGACGGCTGGCCGGGCGGATCCGCGGCCCCATCAGCTGCGGCCAGGAGGTGGTCGGCATCGACTCGGGCGAGGACCACCTCACGGTCGCCGTCCGACACGGCGACCACATCCTCGTCCGGCACTGCGACTACGTCCTGTGCACCATCCCGTTCTCCGTGTTGGGCAGGCTGCGGTTGACCGGGCTCAGCGAGGACAAGATGGCCGTGATCCACGACGCGAAGTACTGGTCGGCCACGAAGATCGCTTTTCACTGCCGGGAGCCGTTCTGGGAGAGCGACGGGATCTCCGGTGGCGCGTCGTTCTGCGGCGGCCGGCTGAGACAGACCTACTACTGCCCCGTGGAAGGGGATCCGGCGGGCGGCGCGGCGCTGCTGGCCAGCTACACGATCGGCGCCGACGCCGACGCGCTCGGCCGCCTGCCCGCAGCCGTCCGGCACGCGGTCGTCCTCCAGGAACTGAGCAAGATGCATCCCGAGCTGCTGCGCCCGGGCATGGTCCAGGACGCCGTGAGCCTGACCTGGGGAGGGTACTGGTGGAGCGAGGGAGCCGCCTGCGTCCGCTGGGGAAAGGACACCCGCGCCTGTGAGCGGGAACGACGACGCGCCGCACGTCCCGAACGCCGCCTGTTCTTCGCCGGGGAGCACTGCTCGTCGACCACGGCGTGGATCGAGGGAGCGATCGAATCGGCGGTGAGGGCAGTGCACGAGATCCACTTCCACCAACCCCGAAGCCGCGTGCCCGTCGGCGTTCCGCGTCTGGAGGTGATGACCGGATGAGCGTGTTCGACACACCGCGCCTGCACTTCTCGGGCACGGCGAAGACGGGACTGCCCACCGGGACACGCAACGGCCTGGTCGACCTGGCCACCAACGAGGCGCTCACGGAATACGGACCGTTCCCCGTGCACCGTCCGGCCCGGGAGTACCACGACTACCTGCATCGCCTCGGCCCACGCTTCGACGCGTCCGGCCACCTGCGCGACGACGGTGTGTTCAGCGCGGCGAAGGGATGGAACTTCGCTGGAAACGGCCACTTCTCGATCGACGCTCAGATCGTCAGCTGCGAGGTCGCGCCGGCCGAGGTCGACGTCACGGACCCGGTGGTGGGGCGCGGCGTCGACATGTGGGGCCACTACAACCCGTATCTGGCCACCACGGTCAACCGAGCCCGGATATTCGATGTCGATCCGTCCTCGAACTGGACCACCACCCTGATGATCGGCCAGTTCTGCTTCGGTCGCGCGGGGCGCTCCCACGACGTCGGTTACATGCTCGCCGGCGAGGTGCGCGGCGTCCATCCGCCGCGGTGGCACAACTTCGATCACATCCTGGACGTCGGCGACCACTGCCTGGCGCCACAACTCAAGCAATCCACGCTCTACCAGTTCGTGGTCGAGTCCGGCGACGGGCTGACGTGGCTGGACGGGGCGCTGGTCTCGCCGGTGGTCACCGCCCTGCGCACCATGGTGGCCTCCGGTGCGGCCGACGGCCTGGTGGTCCAGTTCGCTCTCAGCGCCATGTCAACACCGCGGACGCCGGACTCGCCCAGCCACTGGGAGCTGCGCGGAACGATCGCACCGTGGCGGGCACATGAGCCGCGCACGTATCCGGCCGGGCGGCTGCTCGTCCCACGACGCACGGGACTTGGCAACATGACCGTCGACGTGGCGCCGGACCACGTCACGCTCAACATGATCAATTCGGTGCCGGCGACCGACCGGGCCGACGACAGCGGTCCCGGTCCCACCCACCGGCTCGGTCCGCTTCTCGACATGGGCGACTGGGAGTTGCGCACCGTCGACGGCCACCAGCTCATCGCCCGCGTGCCGGCTGCGGATTACCTCGCCGGCGCCGCGCTCACCAGCGGCGTGCTGACGGTTCCCGCCCGGGTGACATCCCGGGTCGTCGACGAGCAGGCGCTGTGTCTGGTGGGCACGGACCCGGCGGGCGCCCGTGCGGTGCTGCTGCTGGAACGGGAGACCAATCTGCAAGTCGACGACGCCAGCCTCATCCTCGAACACGCCGGGGACGGCGGAGGCGACGTCGAAGTGCGGATCCGGTCCTTCGTCCATGGCCGCCCGCACGCGGTCGACGCGGTCCACGTGCGGCAGTTCTTCAATCCCAGGGCACTTCCCCGGGATCCCTTCGCCGGGTCGCCGGACGCGCTGCCCGGAGACATCGAGATCGTGCGTCTGCGTCCCGGCCGAGCGGACGAGCCGGGAGACTTCTCGGGCAGCTGCGTCGTCAGCACCGACCACAAGGGCCACGGCTGGCTGACGATCCGCGGTGCTCGTGCCGGAGCCACCCGGGTGCTGCTCTCGGCCCATGCCGAGGACATGCCGTGCGGGACGACCCAATCGGGATCCGCTGGCGCCTACTACGACAACGACGATCTGCTCGGCTACTGGGCCGGCGCGGGTTCACTGGCCGTGCGGGTGCTCCCCGACGATCGGCGTCTCGACGACATCGCCCAGGAAGACGTGACGTACGACCTGGTGTATCGCGAGGTGTTCGCGTTCTACGAACTCACGAGCTCGTTCATGAGCTCCGAGGTGTTCAGCCTCGCCGACCGGTTCATGGTGCGCACGTATGCCGACCTGATCTGGCAGATGTGCGATCCGCGCAACAGAATGAAGACCTACCACATGCCGCCGACACGGGACATGTCCGCGGCCAAGGCACGGCTGCTGCTGCGATTCCTCCGTGCGTGCGGCGAGGTCGAGAGCGTGCCCACGTTTGTCGCGGCGGCCGGCCCGGCAAGAAAGGCGATCACCACTCGCGGTGAGCTCGTCCGCGCTCTGCGGGACGCCGCGACGATCGAGCTCGCCGTGATGTTGCAGTACCTCTACGCGGCGTTCTCGATACCGACGCACGGCGCCGGCTCGGAGCACGTGCGCCGCGGCCTGTGGTCGCCCCGGCAGTTGGCGCTCGCCTGCGGCGACGGCGGCCAGACACGCGACGGCGGCATACGGGGCAGCCTGCTCACCGTGGCGCGCGAGGAGATGATCCACTTCCTCGTCGTCAACAACATCATCACGGCGATCGGGGAACCGTTCCATGTGCCGCTGATCGACTTCGGCGCCATCAACCATCAGCTGCCGATTCCGCTGGACCTGTCGCTGGAGCCCCTGAGCGTCGGCAGTGTCACGAAGTTCATCGCCATCGAGCAGCCGATACGACTCGTCGAGGAGGTCGATCGTCGCGGATCCGCGCCACCCGAGTCCGATGTGGACGAACGCTACGGCTCGGTGAGCGAGCTCTACGCCGACATCCGGGAAGGTCTGCGCCGCGTCCCGGACCTGTTCATGGTGGGCAAGGGCCGGGGAGGCGGGGAACACCACCTCTTCCTCCGCAGGTCGGTCAACGACGTCCATCCCGACTACCAGCTCGAGGTCGACGACCTCGCCAGCGCCCTGTTCGCGGTGGACGTCGTCACCGAGCAGGGTGAGGGAAACGTGCTCCCCTCGATCGGCCCAGCCACCGGGGAGACGTCGCACTTCGACACCTTCCTGCGGATGTACACGTGCCTCACGGCCGCGCAACTGACGGGCCCGCCCGAGCGGGCCGCGCCGTGGACCCCGGCGTACCCGGCGCTGCGCAACCCGACACTGCGCGCGGGGGACGCGGCGAAGGAATTGGTCACCGACCCGGCCGCGGCGGAGGTCATGCGACTGTTCAACCGGGCCTACTTCATGGCGCTCCAGTTGATGGTCCAGCACTTCGGCGAGTCCCCGGACGCCAGCCTGCGCCGTTCCGGGTTGATGAACCGGGCGATCGACGTCATGGCCGGCGTCATGCGGCCGCTGGGCGAACTGCTGACCACCATGCCCTCCGGGCGACGGGGACGGACCGCGGGTCCGTCGTTCGAGCTGGAGTCCGCGCCCGGGCACCTGTCCCGGCCGGATGTGGCGCGGCGCGCCTTTTCGCTGCGCTTCCGCCACCTCGCGGCGGCCGCCCGCACGTGTTCCCCCGTGCCCGTCGACGTGACCGAGACGCTGGACTTCCTGGCCGACTTCTTCAGTCCGCACACCACGAATGACGGGTGAGGCGCCATGACGCAACGAGTTCTGCCCCCCTTCGATCCCCTGGACTGGCCGGCCGAGGACCTCGCCGACCCGTACCCGATCTACCGCCACTACCGGGAGAACGACTCGGTACATCAGGGCCGGACGAGCCGCGACGGGCGGACGACGTGGTACGTCTTCCGCCACGACGACGTCACACGGGTGCTGTCGCACCCGCACTACGGGCACGACGCCGCCTGGTTCCTCGGCGGCATTCCGCAGGAGTGCGAAACCCTCCGGCGAATGGTCGGCAACTGGCTGGTCTTCATGGATCCGCCTCGACACGGCCAACTGCGGTCCCTGCTCGCCGGGGGTTTCTCGGCGCGCGTCGTGGCCGCACTGCGTCCCCGCATGGTGGAGATCGCGCACGACCTGATCGCGGACATCGGGCAGCGGCCCACTCTCGACCTGGTGGACGACTTCGCCGCCCCGCTCCCAGTCCTGGTGATCTCCGAGTTGCTGGGTGTCGGCCAGGGCAACCGAAACTGGCTTCGTGAACGTGCCATGTCGTTGCAGGAGGCCAGTTCCGGGCGGGGCCGCGACTACCGGCAGGCGGAGACCGCGGCGGCCGAGCTCACCGACTACTTCTGGTGGGAGGCGCGGCGCCGGCGGCGCGATCCCGATGACGACCTGATCACGGCGCTGGTCAAGGCCGGAGAGTGCGGGTCGCTGACGGACGACGAGATCACCGCGACGTGCGTCCACCTGCTCACCGCCGGACACGAGACGACAACGAACCTCATCGGCAAGTCGGTGCTGGCACTGCTCAGGAATCCCGGTGCGCTCGACGAGTTGCGCGCTGACCCGGAACTCCTACCGTCCGCTGTGAACGAACTCGTCCGGTACGACTGTCCGGTCCAGATGGTGACGCGCTGGGCATACCAGGACGACGTGCTTCGCGGGCGGGGCATCCAGGAAGGCGACAACGTCGTGCTGGTGCTCGGTTCGGCCAACCGTGATCCGCGCGTCTTCGCCGATCCCGACGGATTGAGGCTGCGCAGGCGTTCGGGCCGCCACTGCGGATTCGGCGGCGGTGTCCACCGCTGTCTGGGGGCCGCGCTGGCGCGGGTGGAGGCCGAGATCGCGCTTGCCGTGCTCTTCGAGTGTCTTCCGGGGCTTCACCTGACCGACAAACCGGTTCAATTCGCCGAGGACATGGTCTTCCACGGCCCACGACACCTTGTCCTCGGCGCCTGTGGAGGGAGTACTGATGCATGACACCGATCAGCGCGAGCACCACGCCTACCGGCTCATCCAGCTGGCCGAGGGGTTCGGTCCGGCTAGGGCCGTGCAGCTCGCCGCCGAGCTCGGGGTGGCGGACCTGCTCGTCCACGGGCCCCGGGGGGTGGCGGATCTCGCCACCGCGGTCCCGGCCAACCCCGACGCCCTGTACCGGCTGCTTCGCGCACTCGCCAGCATCGAGGTGTTCGCCGAGGTCGAGCCGGGCTGGTTCGAGCTGACCCCGGTCGGCGAGCGGCTGCGCGCGGACCACCCGCAGACGCTGCGTTCCTGGGTGATCTTCCAAGGGTTGCTCAACACCGTCTACGCGAACGCGGCGGACAGCATCCGGACGGGCAACGCCACCACCGCGGACGTCTTCGGCGAGCCGCTGTTCGAGCACCTGCGCAACCATCCCGAGCACCGTGCGCTCTTCAACGCCGCGATGGGCGAGCAGAGCCGCGTGCTGGGTGAGACGCTCGCGGACTACTACGACTTCTCCAGGGCCGGCCAGATCGTCGACGTCGGCGGCGGGAACGGCGCCTTCCTCAGCGCGGTCCTCCGCGCCAATCCCGAGCTGACCGGCGTGATCTACGACCAGCCGTATCTCGCCGACGACGTCGAGCGGCAGGTGACCGCCGCCGGGCTCGCCGACCGCTGCGGCTTCCTGGCCGGCGACTTCCTCGACACGGTCCCGGCCGGCGCCGATCTGTACCTGATGAAGGGAATCCTGCACAACTGGTCCGATGAGCACGCCCGCGCCATCCTCGCCAACTGCCGTCGGGCGATGAGCGACCACAGCCGGCTGCTGCTCGTCGACTGGGTGGTGCCCGCCGGAAACGCGCCGCACCCCAGCAAGTTCCTCGACCTCACAATGCTGTTCGTCTACGGCGGGCGCGAACGCACCGAGGCCGAACACGCCTGGCTGCTCGCCGAGGCCGGACTGAGGCTGGCCCGTGTCGTCGGCCCGCCCTCGACGTTGAACGTGCTCGAAGTCGTTCCGGCCTGACCGGAAACGGCCGGTGTCGGGGAGGTCTGGCATGGACGACGCGGTGGACGTGTTGGTGATCGGCGCGGGACCGGTGGGCCTGACCATGGCGATAGCGCTGCGGCGCCTGTCGCTGCGCGTGCGGATCGTGGACCGGGCGCCGGGCCCCAATCTCGAGGCCAGGGCCGACGTGATCTTTCCCCGGGCCGGCGAGGCGCTCGGGGCCCTGGGCGTGGGCGAGACGATCCGGCGGCACGCCTACGAGATGCACGGCGTGAACTTCTACGGCAACGGGCGGCATCTGGGCTCCTTCACGACCGGCCGGTTCGACTCGAACTACCCATACGCGATGACGATCGAGCAGCACGACATCGAGCGGCTGCTCGCCGACGAGTTGCGCGGGCTCGGCGTCGGCGTCGAATGGCGGACCGAGGCAACCGATGTGCGGCAACGGGACGACCACGCCCTCGCGACGCTGCGACTGCCCACCGGCGTCATCCAGCTGGCGCCGGTGGCATGGGTGGTCGCCTGCGACGGTCGCCGCAGCACCGTGCGGACCCGGCTGGGCATCCGCTTCGACGGGAAGCTCCGCACGAACATGCAGGTGGTCCAGGGCAACGTGACGCCGTCATGGCCGCTGCGCGACCGACCGGGCCACGGCTACATCTTCCTCGGTTCCCGATGCACGGCCCTCGCCTTTCCGACCCCCGGCCAGGGGTATCGGGTCTTCTGCATCCGAGACGATCCGGAGCCGGACCGCACCGCGCCGCCGACACTGGATGAGCTGCGCGACCTGGTCGCGGACGCCGCCGGTATCCCGGACCTGCGACTCGGCCCGACGGAGTCCGGCTGGCTGAGCCGGGCGCGCTTCTCCGACCGCATCGCCGCCGAGTTCCGGCGCGGCACGGTATTGCTCGCCGGCGACGCGGCTCACGCGTGGGCGCCCGTCGGCGGGCACGGGATGAACATCGGCATACTCGGCGCGCACAACCTGGCATGGAAGCTCGCGGCCGTGCACCGCCGGCAGGCCAGCGACGCCCTGCTTGACTCCTACGACGTCGAGCAGCGAGCCATCGCCCGTGCGGTGATCCGCGACATGAAGCTCAACATCACGGAGGTCCTGCTCCCGGACCCCGCGCACCGGGTGCGAACCGTCTTCCTCCGGGCCGCTCTGCCGTTGTCGGGCTTCCAACGACGGGTGGAGTGGTTGATGAGCGACTTCGGCAGGAGCCATCGCGACAGCCCGCTGTCGCGGCAGGAATCACGATGCGTCCGGCGCCTCCGTGCGGGCGATCGAATGCCTGACGTCCTCGTCGCGCCGGCAGCCGGTGAGCCGCCCGTGCGACTGCACCGGCTGCTGGGGTACGACCGGTGGACGTTGCTCCTCGCTATCGCCCGGGCGGAGCCCGCCACCCTGCGCCGCCTCCGGCAGGCCTGCGCCGACTGCCCGGCGGCAATTGACATCGTGCCGATCGCCGCCGTGGGCCGGTCTTCCGTACGCCATCTGACCAACGTCAACCACTTCACGCTGGTTCGACCGGATGGGCACGTCGGACTGATCGCACCGCTGGACCACGTCGACGCCCTGAGCGACTACCTGGCCGCGTTCCTCGTCTCGCCCGGTCCCGGACCGGATCGCGCCCTGCTCACCTGAGCCTCTCCTCGGCGCCGTGCGGCGCAGGAGGAGGGAAAGAAGCCAAGGCGTGTCCCGTGGATCACCACCACCATTCACGGGACACGCCTTGGCGCCGGGCGCGGAGGCGGTCGGGCCCGACCGGATGGACGGACACATCCGTCCCATCGCACCGATCCCATCGGACAGCCCCACCGGACAGCGATGTCCAGCCGTCGACCAAAACCCGAGCTATCCTCGGAGACAACACTGTCCACCCGGGCCGAACCCACTCTTCAGTGTCAGACCTGGTGTTCTTGTCGCACTCCGGCAACGGCTGCGCCGATCGAGTGCGATCTCTTCGGGGGTGGTGCCGAGTCATCCTCGCCGGAGGTAATCTCCCTCCCCGCCACAGATCTGCATGTCGCCGTCGGCCAACGTTCCCGCCAGGTGCGGGGACCGTCATCCGGCATATCGGGAGCCCCGTCACTCGGCTGCTGGTCCGCATGGTCGGCCGGGGTGGCGACGAACCGCGGGCGGCACGCGCCGCATGGGAGGTGTGATGAATTCAGGTTTTCTGCACCAGGGTTGCATCTACGGCAGCGACGCGGAGTTCCTGTCGACGGCGGTCCCGTTCGTGCGGGACGGCCTGCGCCGGGACGAACCGGTGTTGGTCACCACGACGTCGGCGAACCTGGAACTGTTGCAGGACGCGCTGGGCACGCAGGCGGGCGACATCGACTACGCCGAGTCCGCGTACTTCGGCCGCCGGCCACCGCAGCTGGCCACCGCGTTCCAGCGCTACTGGACGCGCCACCGGCCGATCGCGGCAAGCGGGGCCGTGCGCATTCTCGCCGAGCCGGTCTGGGTCGGCAGATCTCGTCGCGAGGTGGCGGCGTGGACGCGAATGGAGGCGGGCCTGAACATGGTGCTCGCCGACACCGCGATCTGGATGATCTGTCCGTACGACACCAGGATCGCCGATGCCGCGATCATCGAGGACGCCCGCCGCACCCATCCCGAGTGCGTCGCCGGGCGCCGGGCCAAGCCCTGCTCACAGTTCATCGCGCCCGAAGAGTTCGCTCGGCGGCATGCGCCGCCGAAGCCCCCGTGGGACACGACGGACTTCCGGTTCGACGGCGACCTCGCCGCGACCCGCCGGCACGTGGTCGACGCGGCCGCGCAACTGCTGCCGTCGGAGGAGAGCGTGGGGAGGTTCGCCATCGCCGTCGGTGAAGCGATGGCCTACCTGCGCAGGCGGCGCATCGCCCGGGTGACGGCCTGGGTGCGGCCGGTGGCCGGGCGGGTGGTGTGCACGGTGCACAGCGCCCAGCCCCTCGACGACATCCACCCGTTTGTCGGCTTCCGCACCCCAGGGCTGCGCGAGCAGACCGGCGACGGTCTGTGGCTGACCAACCAGATCTGCGAATGGCTCGACATCAGCTCCGACGCCTCCGGGTGCACCATCGAGCTGGCCATGCCGGGACCGCACGCCGAGGAGGCGCACCACGTCGAGAGCCAGCGGCTGGCGTTCGGCATCAGCTGAGCTTGTCCCAGAAGTTCCGAAACCTTTGCGAATCACATTTTCGACGGCGCAATCCCGTAGGCCGAATGCACCATGCCTTTCGACGACAATGACGCACAATGGGCAGGCCACGGCGAGCCGCTGGGCCTGGGTCAACCGAGCGGAACATCGCCGAACCGCTCCAGGATGCGGCGCAGCTCACGCAGCCGAGGTTCGGTTTCTCCACCGATCCAGCGACTCACCGTCTTCACCGAAACATCCAACTGACCTGCGGCGACATCTCGGGAAATCCCCTCTCTGCGCAGCGCGTCGGCCAGCCAGGCGCCAAAGCCGCCGGTGACTCGCGCCGCCGGTCGCGGCACCGTGAGCCGCTGGCTGACCGGCGCGCACGTGCGCTCGACGACCACGTCGAACAAATCGATCTCGATGTGGCCGGGGTACTTCCGGCAGCAGATCTGGACCGCCCCGGTCGTGCCGGCCGCCGACAGCAGGGCCTGGAAGACCGTCCTGGCCACCATGCTGCTGTCGGCCTCGGCGAGCGCCGCGTCCGCGAGACACCGACGGAGGAAGTCCCGGACTTCCGGCACGGAAGAGGGCCGCGCCCGAAAAACCTTCGTGGTCACCACCACCGGGAGCACCGAGATCGACTCTTCCCGGGACCGACCAGTCGGCTCAATCACTCGGACCACCTTCCCAATGACCTTGCGCCACAACTGTCCCATCGGCTGGTCACTATTGTCCGATGATAGAGGCGCTGACACGGAACAGCACAGTCCACCCGTCGCCGATTCAGTCCCGCACTTGCAGTCACCGCCGGCCGGGGCTAACGTGGCGTCAGTCCGCGATCGACGGAGATGGGGTTCCTTTGGGGGTTTCCTCCAGCCCCGGACATCGTGGCGTCAATTGCGGTCGAAACAGCCGCGGAGAGGTGCGTATTGATGATCACGGCTGGGCGAGCCGGCAACGACTCAGCCGAATCTGGCACCACGATACACATCCTATGGATGAATGGTGGATTGAGCTGTGACGGCGACTCGGTCGCCTTGACCGCGGCGACCCAGCCCAGCATCGAGGAGATCCTCCTCGGCGGTCTTCCCGGGCTGCCGGACGTGGCCATGCACTGGCCGCTGCTCGACTTCCAGTGCGGTCCCAGCCGGGGGCCGGACGACTTCATCGAGTGGTGGCACCGCGCCGACCGCGGCGAGCTGGACCCCTTCATCCTGGTGGTCGAGGGTTCCGTGCCGGACGAGTCGATCAAGTCCGACGGCTACTGGACCGGATTCGGCAACAACCCGGACACCGGCCAACCGAGGACCGCCAACGAGTGGCTGGACCGGCTGGCTCCCAAGGCATGGGCCGTGCTGGCCGTCGGCACCTGCGCGGCGTACGGCGGCATCCATGCGATGGCCGGCAACCCGACGGGCGCCATGGGCGTGCCCGACTACCTGGGCTGGGGCTGGAAGTCCAAGGCGGGCATCCCGATCGTGTGCGTGCCTGGCTGCCCCGTCCAGCCCGACAACCTCTCCGAGACCATCCTGTATCTGCTCTACCACTCCGTCGGCCGCGCGCCCGCGATCGCACTCGACGAGGCACTTCGCCCCAGGTGGTTGTTCGAGGCGACCGTGCACGAGGGCTGTGACCGCGCCGGCTACTACGAGCAGGACGACTACGCCCACGAACACGGATCCTCCAAGTGCCTGGTCAAACTGGGCTGCTGGGGCCAGGTGGTCAAGTGCAACGTCGCCAAGCGCGGCTGGATCAACGGCGTCGGCGGCTGCCCGAATGTCGGCGGCATCTGCATCGGCTGCACCATGCCCGGCTTCCCCGACCAGTTCATGCCGTTCATGGAGGACGCCGTGGTCGGCGCCTTGCCGTCCGCGACGACAACCGTGCGCGGCTCCACGATCCGCATTCTGCGGGAGATCGCGGCGAAGGCCGCGGATGACGAGAAGCATCCGTCGCGCCGCCGCGGCGCGGCGCCGGACACCGACCCCTGACCGATTCTCCGTGAACAGCAGATGACCCTTGTCGATTCCGCTCAGCGGTCTCGAATGCGGCGCCGACGCCAGCGGGGACCGTCCGGATCGCGGTGTGCGCGAGGACGTCCGATGATCCACTCAAGCACCGCCGGGTCGCCGGACCACGCCGCGAAGAGGACATCGCGCGGAACTCTGCGGCCGGCATAGCGCAGTGCGACGACCAGCACGATGACGTTGTCGAGCAGCCCGATCACGGGGATGAAGTCCGGGATCACGTTGATCCCCGAGATCGCGTACAGCCCGGCGAGCGTCATCACGCACTTGGCCCTGCGCGGCACGCGCGGATCCCGCCGCAGTCTGAACGCGGCTCGCACGCAGCACGGCAGAAAACCCGCAACCGCTTTCGCCAGCCCTGGTGGCAGAAACCGAGCCACCAGGGCCAGCACCAGCCATGACGCGACCAGCACGAGCACCGCGCCGACAATTCCGAAAATCCATCCCAACATGGCGCCACTACCCCGATATTCCATTTCGAGGGGATCGTCCAGCATAGCCCACGAAATGCTCGGAACGCACGGTCGGGCAAATTGTGGCCACTGGCGTGTTATGGCCAGACGGCACGGAACTAGCCGGCCGTCGCGACCTTCGACGAGAAGGCCCGCGCGAAGATCACCTGCGCCACGCGGACGGCGATGATCTCAAGGAGAATCATCGCCGCCTTCGCGACGACAACAGCAAGGAAGTCAGCCATCGGTTTTCCTCTCATGCACCCGGATCTGTCAGGTCAAATGCCCGCAGAATAGGATGCCCTGCTGTACTCGCGTGAAGTCGCAGCTTGCCAGCAGGTTAAGAGAAAGTTATGCGCCGGCCTCGATCTCGCGCCTGTCCGCCGTGCGCGGCGACCGCCGGGCCAGGCTGACCGCAGTGGCCGCCGCCGATGTTCCGACGGCGATGGCCCAGCTGTGCGGCCACAGGGGGCGAGAGCCGAAGAAGTGGCTGACCCCCGGTGTCTGCACGATCGCCGCCAACCCGGCGAACGACAGGACGGTGGCCCCGAGCACGAGCCGGTCCCGGCGGCCGGCCGCGAGTGTCTGGCCGAGCTGTGCGCCCACCAGCGCGACCAACGCCACAGTGTTGGCCTGGTTGCGGGTGCCGGTGAACCGGCCCAGCAACCACGCGGCGCTGGTGGCCGCCGTGGTGACAGTGGCGCGGCGGTAGATGTCGCGGTTGAGCGCCGGTCCCAGCGAGGCGTCCGGTCCCTCCGCGAGCAGCACCTCGGCGGTGACGCCGGGCGGCGGTCGGACGGCGATCGCCATGGCGGGCAACACGTCCGTCAGCACGTTGATCAACAACAGCTGGCGTGCGTTGAGCGTCTCCCCCGCGCTGATCAGGCCGGTGCCGACGGTGAAGGCGATCTCGCTGACGTTGCCCGCGAGCGGGATGGCCACCGCGTCGCGGACCGACGCCCACATCGCACGGCCCTCGACGATGGCGGCCGTGATCGTCTCGATCCGGTCGTCGGTGATCACGACGTCCGCGGCGTACCGCGCCGCCGGCGTGGCGTGGCGGCCCAGTGCCATGCCGACGTCGGCCAACCGGATGGCCGGCGCGTCGTTCGCCCCGTCACCGGTGACCGCGACGACCCGGCCCGCGCTGCGCAGCACCCGGACGATGCGGGCCTTCTGCGCCGGGCTCACCCTGGCGAACACGGCGATGCCCGGTAGCTGGCGGGCGAGTTCCTCGTCGTCGGCGGCGTCCAGTTCCGCACCGGTCATGATCCGATCGCCGTTGACCACGTTGAGTTCGGTCCCGATGGCCTGCGCGGTGTCGGGGTGGTCGCCAGTGATCATGACTACCCGCACGCCCGCCTGCCGCAACTGCTCGACCGCGCGCAGTGCGGTCGGCCGGACCGGATCCGCCAGGGCGAGCAGACCGAGCAGGCACAGGCCACGCACCCGGTCGTCGTCGATGTCGTCGCTGCCCGACGCGGCGTGTTCGGCGACGGCGAGCACCCGGTACCCGTGGCTGGCCAGCCGCGTCACCTCCCGGCTGAACCGCCGATGGGCCTCGTCATCGAACGGCCGCATCCCGTCGCCGTCCTCGGGGTGGCGCCAGTGGCCGCATCGGGCGAACACGATCTCCGGCGCGCCCTTGACGCTGACGAGCAGTCCTTGCTCGCCGCGCCCCAGGACGGCGTGGAATCCCCGCGCCGGCTCGAACGGCATCGAGTCGACCAACTCCCAGCCGGGAACGCCTTCGTCCGTGCTCAGCCCGGCGCCAATCGCGCCGTCGACGACCGCGCGATCGGTGGGATGCGCGAGCGGTCGGTTCTCGTCGGGCGCCGGACTGGCGCGCAGTGCGGCGCTGACCACTCGGCGCAGCGCTGGCGGGAGGTCGTCCACCGGGCGGTCGGCGAACCCGTCGCTGACGCGGTGCAGTCGGATCCGTCCCTCGGTGAGCGTTCCGGTCTTGTCGAAGCACAGCACGTCGACCCGGCCGAGGGCCTCCATTGTGGACGGATTGCGCACGAGCGCGCCGTGCCGCGAGAGCCGACGGGCGGCGGCGAGTTGCGCGACAGTGGCGACGAAGGGAAGTCCCTCTGGCACCGCGGCCACCGCGAGGCTCACCGCCCGGCCCAACGCCTGAGCGACGGGACGGCCACGCAGCACGTCGATGCCCAACAGCGTCGCGCCGGCGCCGACGGAGATCGGCAGCGCCAGTCGCATCAGCGAGTTCAACCTCGTGTGCACCCCGACGGACCGGGGCCTGTCGCCCATCATGACGGTGCGTCCGATCTCGGTGTCCGTGCCGACGGCAGTGACGACCGCGACCGCCGATCCGGCCGCGACAACCGTTCCCTGATAGAGCATGCAGTGCCGGTCCGCGACCACGGGCGCCGGTGCGACGTCGGCGGTCTTGCTGACCACATGGGACTCGCCGGTCAGGCTCGACTCGTCGACCTCCAGGTCCTCCGCGACCAGCACTCGGCAGTCGGCGGGCACGGCGTCACCCGCATCGAGTTCGACCACGTCGCCCACCACGAGCTGGTCCGCCGACTGCTCCACCCGCTGCTCGCCCCGCCGCAGCCGGGTCCGCACGGCCACGGCCTCGGTGAGCCGGTGCAGCGCGCGGTCGGCTCCCAGTCGCTGAGTGCCGCCCACGAACGCGTTCAGCCCCAGCACTCCCAGGATCAGGATCGTGTCGATCATCGACCCTACGGTCCAGGACAGCCCCGCGCTTCCCGCGAGCACCGGCGTCACCGGGTTGTCGAGTTCCTCCAAGAAGGTCTCGGCGACGCCGCCGGTCCGCTGCCGCGACTCCTGTTCCGGTCGACCCCGTCGACGCCGCGAGGCCTCCTCGTCGTCCAACCCGTCGGGCGAGGTCCTGAGTCGGTCGAGCACGACGTGCGGCGGCATGGCGTGCCACGGGGTGCGGGTGACCGGCACGGGCGCGGGCATGCGCATCGGCCGAGTGCCCCACCACGTGCTGGCGGCCAACGCCAGCAGCGCCGTGACCTGGACCGGTACCTGGGCACGGCCGGGTGCGCCGTTCGCCGGCCCCAGGATCGCGAGCAGGCTGCCGGCGACCGCGCCCGCGATGGCCATCTGGGCACTGCGCCGGCTGGCCTTCCGCGCGAAAGGCACAGACCGCAGCAGCAGGCACGCTTCGCTGAGACTCGGTCCGCAGAGCAACGACGAACCCCAGGGCGGAGGGCTGTCCGCTCGGGTGATCCCGATGCCCACGTCCGCTGCGGCCAGGCCGGCCGGGCTGTGCGCCGAGACGACCGCGACGACGCGGCCTTCGGCCTGGAGTTCGCGCACGGAGGCCGCCAACTCCATGTCACCGGACAGCCACCTGTCGACGTCGAGGCGCTTCTCCAGCACCCGCTCCGCCCCTGCGACCACAACGGCGCCAGCGGCCCGCGCCGCCGACACCACCGCCTCAGCCAACGGATCGAGCTCCGTGACCACGCTGATCAGCCCCACGACCTCGACGCCGTGCAGGAGAACCAGCGCGCGAGCGCCCCGTGCCGTCCATTCGCGCACCCGGGCGTCCGCGTTCAGCGGGCTGTCGGCGGCAGGCACGACCAACCACCCGTCGCGTTCCTGACGATCGTCCGGGACCGCCGGGTCGACCAGTTCATGAGCATGCACGTAGAGCTCGTCCAGGCCGACGCTCGCGCCGATCGGCACGACCTCGTCGATGATCTGCTCGCCGGTGCGCAGGATCGCCGCGTCGAGCACCACGGTGTCGACGCGGTCCAGCCGTCGCAGCGCATCCGGGTCGACCGCGAGGACACGGCGCCGGGCGATGCCTCGGCCGAGCTGAGCGGCGAACGCCTCCTTGCCCATGCGCGCCGCGCGTGGCGCGCTGGCGACCAGCACGCCGTGTGCGCGCTGCCGGTCGGCGACGAGCGTCACGCCGGCGCCGGCCGTGCCGAGCGACGTCACGACGTCGGCGACCTTGTCGGTCGTGCTGGCCGGCAGCGGGACCGGGCGCGGTGCGCGCGCGAGCGATGGGGCGTCGTAGGCGCCCTCACGGTCGGCCAGCGCGTGTTCCCACTGCTCCCAACTGCGCCGCCGGGCCAGCCCTTCCGTGACCATGGAACAGCGGTGGCACGCGTCGTTGATCAGTAACAGCGGGACTTGGGCCATGGCGTTGACCACGGCCCCGCTCAACGCGAACAGCGCGTCCGTCGCCGGACGGCCCACCGCGCCTTCCACGTAGCCGCGGACGCGGGGCGAGTAGTCGGCGACGGCGACGAGGGCGGACAAGGTCGTGGACATCTTGGGGAGCGGAAGCAGGCGACCCGCGAACGCGTAGGGCAGGCCGACGAGATCGATGCCGAGCGCGACCGCATCCCTGGCCACCTGCCCGCCGACGCCCGGAAACCGCGTGCTCTCCGCGCGCCCGAGGGCACGCAGCCCGTGTGTGTCCTCGACCTCACCGACCGTCCGCACCAGGTCGTCGGCCTTGACCTTGTCGTGGTCGAACGAGACCATCGCCCACCCCAGCGGAGCGTTGATCTCGACCGCTCGCACCCCGTACAACTCGGTCAGCCGCTTTGCGAGTTCGCGTGCGGCATCTTCAGTGCCAGGCCGGTGAATGCCGTGGATCTCGACAAAGGCGCGGTCGTTGACGACGCGGACGCGGCGGCCGACGCCGGTCGGCACGAACGACCGAGCCGTCTCGGCCGCGACGACGGCTACCTTCGACGCCAACGAGAGCAGACGGTGGATTGGCATGTCTATTCCGCTGACTTTTCCGACGCTTTGACCGGCTTGTCGGACGCCTTGGCGCGTGGATGCCCCTCTTTCTCGTGCTCCTCGTGCTGCCGGATGGCGCGCTGGACAAGGATCGTGCCGGCAGCCGCTACCACGACTACCGGCCATTCCACGACCTCGAACACGGCGAGCAGGCCTAGGCCGGTGTAGTAGGCCAACTGCGTGGGTGGCGGCAGCGCCGAACGCACCGTGTTGACCGCGGCTTCCAACTCGTGGCGGCTGATTGTCGGCATGCGGAACTCGGGCAACCGCCATTGCACGGTGGCAAACGGAAGGTTCAGCGTTCCCGTGCGCTCGCCGCCGTCCTCCGGGACGGGCTTTTCCACCTCTTGACCACCGCCTCCGGTTTCCCGTCGCCGGTCCGGGGGACGCATCCCCTTTGTTTCCACTGTCGACATCATTTCTCCCGCAAAACGTTTCCGAACTTTAAGGAAACACAAAGCTAGCAGGTCTTGACAGGAAGATGACGGGGCCAGGCCGTGGCGCGTTTGCGCCAATGACGCGGCCGCGTCCCGAGGCCACCGACAAGCCCGCGACTACTCGGCAGATCGGCCAGATCGTCGACTTCCCCCTGGTGGTCGTTCTTGCCCCGGACCTCCGCGGACCCTCTCTCAGCTCCATACTTCGAGGCTGTGGGCATGTCCAGCGCGCGATCTGAGTGCGCGAGGTGAGTCCAATTTTGGCCAGCAGGTGCTCGGTATTCGCAGTCCCGGATTCGCTGGTCTGGCGTGTGCCGTCACCGGTGTCGGCTTTCTCGTTGTTGGATGACCCGTGTGGCGAGTTGGGTGCGTTTGGTGAAGCCGAGTTTGGCCAGGATGTGTTCGACGTGGCCTTCGGCGGTGCGTTGGGCGATCACCAGCCGGGCGGCGATGTCCTTGTTGGACAAGCCTTGCGCGACCAGTTCGGCGACCTGCTGCTCCCGCTTGGTCAGCGGTGTTCTCGCGGTGTCGGTCGCGGTGGGGGCCGGGGTGGTGGGCGCGGGTTTCTCGCCGAGCGCGTAGGCGACGGCCTGATCCAGGTCGAGTTCGGCGCCGCGGTCGAAGGCGGTCTGGAAGGCGCGGTCGCCGAGGGCGCGGCGGGCCTGCCGCTCGCACGCCTCATGCGCGGCGCGGTAGCACTGGAAGCCGCCCAGGGGCTGGCCGCCGCCGACTAGCGGCCAGATCTCGTCGGCCGCACCGAGCAGCACCGCGGCTTGCGTGCTCTCGCCGGCCGATTCGGCGATCCAGGCCAGCTGGTCGACGAGCAACGCCGTGCCGAAGGTGTCATTGAAGGCGTGCATGACTCGGAGGCTGTCCTTGGAGTGCGTGCTCGCCTGTGTCACATCACCCAGTTTCCATGCGGCGAGAGACTGCGCGTAATGCACGTAGGCTCGGGACCATTGCTCGCCATGCCGCTCACAAAGCGCCAAGCCCTGCTGGCAAAGCTCGACGGCGCGAGCGAGGTCCCCCCGGAAAACAGCTACCGCGGACAGCCTGACATAGGCAGTGATCACGGTGGCGTTCAGCTCACCGAGAGCGTCGAAGCGCGCCAGCGCATCCTCCATCAGCACCTGCGCACGCGACAGGTCGCCGCTGAACCACGCGGCAGCTCCCCGGAACAAGGTGGCATAAGCCAACCCGGTCTCCTCGCCCCTCGACCGGGCCCAGTCCCAGCACTCCTCCGCCATATCCCGGGCGCCGGAGACATCCCCCAGCACGGCGGAGAGGTACACGATGGTCCACAGGGCTGCCGCCCGCGCCCTGCTCGGCTCGGTGTCCAGGGCCAGCGCCCGGTTCAGCCAGCGCCGCCCCTCGGCCACAAAGCCGCAGCCGAGCCAGTAGAAGTACAGGGCCGTGGCCAGCCGCAGCCCGGTCTGGGACTCGCCGGAGGTGGTCAGGCAGTACTCCAAGGCGAGGCGCAGGTTGGCGTGCGCGGACCGGGTCCGGGCGGCCACCTCCAGCTGGGTGGGGCCGAACCACTCGGCCTCGCCGCGTTCGGCCAGACGCAGGTAGTAGTCGCGGTGTCGCCGGCGCAGCACCGCCTCCGCCCCGGCCGCTCGCAGCGCGTCCCGTCCGTACTGGCGCAGGGTGTCCAACAGCTGATACCGGGCCCAGCCAGCGGTATCCTGGTCCTGCCGGATCAGGATCGACTTGTCCACCAACCCGGTCAGCAGATCCAGCACCAGGCCGGAGTCGATGCCGTCTCCGGCACAGATCGTCTCGGCCGCGTCCAGGTCGAACCCGCCGGCGAACACCGACACCCGCGCCCACAACTGCTGCTCCGCCGGGGAGCACAGCGCGTAGCTCCAGTCGACCACCGCCCGCAGCCTCTGATGCCGCGGCAACACCACCCAGCTGCCCCCGCGCAGGAGACGGAACCGGTTGTCCAGCCGGTGCAGGATCTGCTCCAACGCGAGCATCCGCAGCCGCGCCGCGGCCAGCTCCACCGCCAACGGCAGCCCGTCCAGCCGGCGGCAGATCTGCGCAATTGTTCCCAGGTTGCCGGCAGTGACCTGGAAATCGGGCCGCACGAGCGCGGCACGCTCCGCGAACAGGCGGATCGCCTCGTTGTGGAGCAGTTCCCGAGGGTGGAGTGGACGTTGCGGGCCCGGCACCGGCAGCGGGAGCACCGCCAGGATGTGTTCGCCGGGCGTGGACAGAGCGTGCCGGCTGGTGGCCAGGATCCGCAAACCCGGCGCCGCCGGGAGCAACGCGGCCGCCAAGCTCGCGCAACGGTCGGTCAGGTGCTCACAGTTGTCCAGCACCAGCAACAGCTGCCTGTCCCGCAGGTAACCCACCAACGCCTCCAGCGGAGACCGGGCGGACTGATCCCGCACCCCCACCGTGTCCGCGACCGTCTGCTCCACCAACGCGCAGTCCTGCAGCGCAGCCAACTCCACCAGCCACACCCCGTCGACAAACGCCCGCCGCACCCCAGCCGCCACCCGCAACGCCAACCGGGTCTTGCCCACCCCACCCACCCCGGTCAACGTCAACAACCTGCTGGCGGCCAACAGCCGCCTGGTCTCGGCGACCTCCCGACGGCGGCCCACGAAACTGCTCACCTCGACGGGCAGATTGCCACACTGCCGCGACCCGGAGCCCGCTATCACAGATCCCAGGTTCGCAGGTGTCATCCAGGCCGTGCGCCACAGTCGCGACAATGACCACCAAACGCCAACGAGACAGCCTGAGGTCACAGCCCAGCACTGGCGCCCACGATTGCCGCGCCGCGTCGGCCTTCCCCTGCCGTCGGCTGGCGCCGCGTTCCTCGAATCGGTCCGGACCAGTACGCGCCGCGGGCGCGACGAGCCGGAAACCCGACCGGGCGGCGATTCCGATGGCCAGAAGCGGACTTCGACCGACAATCGCCAGCCCCCCATTGGTTCCAATGCGGTGTTCGTGTCCGCGGCCGGAACCACGCTGCGGCACCGTGGTCTCCCAGCGGCAGCAGCGCAATCCGTCGGTCGAGGTGAGCAGCTTCATCGGGCGCGGCAGCGAGATGGCCCAGGCGAAGCGGGCGCTGCTCGCGGCGGTCGCCGAACTGGTCGCCCAGCGACTGTCCAACAAGGACACTGCCCAGCGCGCCGCCGAGGGCCACGTTGACCGCATCCCGCGCAAGCTCGGCTTCACCAAGCGCACCCGACTCACGGCTTGGGTCACCCAACACCCACAGCCGTCGAGAGATCAGTAGCGGCTCAGTGACCATCGACTCGGTGTCCGCTCTGGGTGATTGGCTGGGAATCGCCGCGACACCACGGAGTGACGCATATACTGATATGTCCACCGTGTCCGTACCGTCCACGACGGTGGACGTTTCTCAGCGCACAGCGAGGTCAACGGTGACAGCGAATCTGAACTGGCTGCCAGACGAGGTCGACATCGACACACCCTGCGCGGCACGGATCTACGACTGCCTGCTGGGCGGCAGCCACAACTTCGCCGCCGACCGCGCCCTGGCCGACAAGTTCGACCAGGCGCTGCCCGGCTCCCGGGACATCGCCCGCCTCAACCGCACCTTCCTGCGCCGCGCGGTGCTGTTCCTCGTCGAGTCCGGCATCCGCCAGTTCCTCGACATCGGGTCGGGCATCCCCACCGCGGGCAACGTCCACGAGGTCGCCCGCCACGCCGCGGCGGACACCCGGGTGGTCTACGTCGACACCGACCCGATCGCCGTGGCGCACAGCCAACTCACGCTGGAAGACAACCCCCAGGCCATAGCCATCAAGGCCGACCTGCGCGCGCCCGAGTCGATCCTGTGCGCACCGCAGGTCCGCGGACTGCTGGATTTCAGCCAGCCGATCGGGCTGCTGATGGTGTGGGTGTTCCACTTCGTGCCGATCGCGCAGGACGCGGTCGGCATCCTGCGCCGCTACCGGGACGCGCTGGCGCCAGGCAGCTATCTGGCGGTGTCCCATTTCACCGCCGACAGCCGGTCGGCCGAGATAGCCGCCATGGTCGAGGTGATGAAACGCAGCGCCAACCCGATCCACCCCCGGACCCACGCGCAGATCGTGGAGTTGTTCACCGGCTTCGACATGGTCGACCCCGGCGTGGTCGCCACCGCCCTGTGGCGTCCCGAGGGCCCGGTCGGCAACGACGCCGGCCACGACGAAGTCCTCGCCGGGGTCGGCCGAAAGCCCTGACTCGACGCGAAGTTCCGACACTGTGGCTCGGACGAGCCCACTACACGCTGTCACACGATCACGCCGACCCGCCCTCGCCGGCGGGCCGGCAACTGGACCGCTGTGGCAAGGCACAATTGCCAGCCGCCGGGAGAACTCAGGTTGGCGAGTTGATGACACCGCCGCCCAGTTGTGAGGATTCCCCGTTTTGGCCCCTTCCACCGGCGCATGCGTTGCGGGAACCTGAGGTTGCCACCCGACGGCACAAGGCCTCGCAGTCAGCGGCCGTCGGGTGGTGCGAGTGCCGACTGCCAACCGGCCGGTGGTCTCCGGCCACCCCGAGCAGATCGTACGGAGGCTACCGGTGGCGGGGGCAGCACTCGCGAGGGCAACCGGTTCGGAGCAGGCGCACGTACCCTCAATCCCCGACGGGGCAAATGCTCCCGGGCTTGGCCTGGCCACGTAGGGAGTGCTGCCAAACCGGTGCGCGGCCCCTGGCACTGACACCTCCCCCTTCGTGCCAGGGGTCGCGTCACGCATCGTGTCGGGACCGGGGGCGTGGCGCCCGGTCGGGAGCGGCCCGCCATGGAGACGCTCGCGGACCACCTGGCGGACAAACAGTCGCATCCTGACCCGAATCTACGATGACGCCGACACGCCCGCGCGCTACCAGATGCTGGAGGCCATCCGCCACTACGCCCGACCACCAACCGCTCGACACTGTCCGGATCAGACAGACCGCCGCCCTTCCAGTCCAATCGTCGTATCGGATAGACGGCTACTGCGCGCGCGTCACTTCGCCGTAGTAGTCCTCATCCCGGGTGTAGCCAACGAGGTCGGTGGTGTAGGTCAGGTGCAAGAACGCCGAGGTGACGGCAGTGCCGGACGGTCCGCACATCGGGTTCTGGAGCGTGACCCCCTCGGTACGGGCCGCGATGCGGCTCACCGCCCATTGCAGTACCGGGCGGTCGTTGACGGTCCTGAAATCGATCGTCTGGTTGTCGAACTGTTCGAGGTAGTCGGGAGCTGGATCGGCGGTCGTGGTCGCGACGCCGTTCGCGACCGTGACTTGCACCTGTATCCGTTGGTACGGGGCATAAGTGGCACCGTCGAGGGTTCCGGTGTAGCTGGTCCCGCCGCGGTCCTGCCAGTCCGACAGCCGACTGCCGCAGGCGGGTGCGGCGTAGGCCGCGGGGACAGCTGCGGCGAGCAGCACGGCGGCGACGGGGACCGCTGAGGCAAGCCGCGTGATCATGGGGAACATGGGGACCGTGCCTTTCAAGGATTGTCCGGCTCCAAACGGTCACCAACGCTAGGATAGGTGAAGCAATATTCACAGGGGCTCAACGGGTTTCCACGGGTTGGTCGGTTCGGAGTATCGCATCGACATCACCGGCCATTCGTGGACCATTTGCAGCCGCGCGTCACCGGCACGGCCGAGCGCCACGACAAACGGTGTACAGGCCGAGATATACATCCGCACAGGTCAAGGTCATCGGCGCGTGACCGCTCGCCGTTGTCCGGCGTGGCGTTAATCAGATGCGAGAGGTCGTCCGTGTGTGGTGGTTGCCCGCCGAGTGCGGGCACCGGCTTCCGCGGGATGGCAGGCGTGCTCCGTTCGGAGCAGGAAACGGACAACCCGACTGGCGGTTGGCGTGACTGAAAATACTCCAGAGGATGTAGTCGCCAGCTCCGAATGAACCTCCCAGACTTTCGGGGCTGAGACTATGAGTCCGGCTGCGTGTCGTGAGCGCCGGGGCTTGCCGGGCGGCCCCTCAGGCGAAGGCGGAGTCCCGCCTCGCCCGGCTGGGGTGGTGTCGGTGGGGTCGAAGCGCCGGCACCACCCATTCCGTACATGCTCGGGAACACGCCGCGACGTTGACGGCGTGGTGGTCGGGGCGCGGTTGATTGCCTGGAGCCGGCGCGGTCGTCACGACCTGATGGGCATTGGGGTGATTCGTGGCTGGTGGCGCCGGGGTCAGAGTTGGCGAATTGTGGACACTGTCGCCTAGTTAGGAGGGTTCCGCGTTTTTGACCCTGGCGACAGGGTGTGGGATGCGGCATCCTCGGGGTTGCCGTCCGGCAACACAAGGCGTCACAGTCAGTGGTTATCGGGCGGCGCGAGTGCAGACCTCCGACAGGAATGGAGAAGGTCGTGACGGTCCGGTGGTCTCCCACCCCTCCGCGACTGATCGCGGGAGGCCGCCGCTGGCCGGTGTCGCACTCGGGTGGGGCAGCCGGTTCGGATCGTTGGGCGACCTGATCCCCGACGGCCGGCTGCCCCCAGATTTCGGTCTTGGCCTGGGTGCTTTTGTGCGGTGCGCAGCGCTTCCAGGTCGAGGTGCGGCCCCTGGCACCCCTCCCCCCCGAGTGGCAGGGGCCGCGTCATGCGTGGTGTCGGGTCCGGGTCTCCCGGCACATGATGGGCCGCGGAGAGGTAGCCCGGTCCTTGGGGCTCTCCGGGCGGAGTGAACTGGCTCTGGCCGGAGAACCCCGTAGTCGCGCTAGTCACTGCGCACAGTCGCCATCTCGCCAAGAATAGCTAGCAGCTCGAGTAGAGCGTCACATTGCCAATAAGGGAGATGATCGCGGGACTGACCATCACTTTGTTGCCCCAACCTTCCTCCCAACGGTAGCGCCAGTACCAGATCCACATCGTGGGGCTGTCCGCGTGGAGTTCTCCCAGTGGGTAACCGTTCGAGTCCGCCAACTGCCAGTTTGCGTGCCAGATGTCACCGCTGAACGTTTTGCTGGTCGACACGAACGAATACCAGTGCACTTGCCCGCTCGAGTACAGCGTCAGGCTCGCACCTCCGTACAGGGTGCAGTCGCCCGCGTGCACGTCTTGGGGCCACGTGAAAGTCACACTGTTCGGACCCGATGGGCGGAACTCTCCGGCGACGGCGACAACCTTGTGACGCGAGGAGTCGAGCGGCGCGGCGACAGCCTGCGTCGGCCCCGACAGCACAGTAAGCGCAACGACGACCACACCCGCTGTTGCAGCGCAAAAGAACCTGCGAATGCGATAGGGGATCATAATCAACCCCTCTTTCCCTTTTCCATGTCGCTCGAGGTCTGCACACTCTTTCTATAGCAATTTAGCGCGTCGCTCAAGCATTCCTAGAGATTCAACGCGCAATGCCTCACTGTACCGGCGACATCGATGTCACGGCCACTGTGACCGCTGACGTGAATTCGACAGTGGCGAACGTATGCCGACCGTCGTGTGCCGTACGGCGTCGCTCGCGCAGGCGAGTCAGTCTTGATCCCTCGCAGAGCCGACGCGTGCATCCCATTCCTGACCAAGCGGCCAGCGATCCTTTGTGTTCCAACCTTCGACGTTGACCTTGACTTTTCAGGCGTCCGCCGTGACGCCATCGCATCATATGCGGTGATCCTGCGGCCGTTCTTGGCCGCGGCGCAGCGCGCGACCATGGGACAGGTGGCGCACAGAACACCAAACATGGCCTGTCCGGTATGACGCTTGCCGGTCCGACGGCGGATGGGCACGGTGTTGCCGGCGGGACAGGTCATGGTCTGGGCGTCGAGGTCGATGCCGAGGCGGTCTTTGGGAAAGCAACCTCTCACCGCCGCCGGGGGCTGCACCTTGAGTCCATTGTGGATGGCAGTGTTGTCCAGCCGTGCCAGCAGTTTCCCGGCGCCGCAAGCCGCGTCCCCCTAGACGGCCGCCTGTTCTGCGGGCTCGACAGCCTCACAGGCGTTCGAGGACCAGGCACGGGAGTGGGAGCGGCGGGTGCGGGGGTTCAGCTAGCAGTGGGCGGGGGCGGACGCCTTTCCAGGCCCAGAGCGCCATCCATCCCCACTGGCCACCCCCGTCGGAGATTTCCGGGAGAGATGTCCGAGGGTGGT
>Ga0307511_10000278_pt1 | contig 53690 bp, 49 predicted proteins | sample 13_EM_MG_FD_200266 | JGI IMG/M metagenome (GOLD analysis project Ga0307511, IMG submission 200266) | Populus trichocarpa ectomycorrhiza microbial communities from riparian zone in the Pacific Northwest, United States - 13_EM | ecosystem: Host-associated > Plants > Roots > Unclassified | place... | reverse complement strand
AGGTGAGTGCGATGACGGCCCGCAGTCAGAATGGACAGTACGAGCTGTTCGGACAGCTCCGATGATGACAGCGACGTAATGGTCTTGACCCGCAACAGGCTCTGCACCGCCTCATCCCGGGCAACGATGTATCCGACCCTCAAGTTGGGCGCAATGGCCTTGGAAAAGCTGCTGACGTACAACACCCGGCGCAGCCCATCCAGCGATGCCAGGTTCGCGGTGCGAACCGGTGCCAGCTCCGACGAGATGTCGTCCTCCACGATGGTGAAGTCATAGCGGTCGGCGGCGGATAGGACTGCGTGGGCCACGGAGGGAGTGGTTGTGGTCCCTGTCGGGTTCTGCAGTGTGGTGTTGGTGAAGAACACGCGGGGACGGGCCGTGAGTGCGATCTCGTTGAGCGCTTCCACGTCCGGTCCCGTGGATGTGCGGGGTACTCCGACTGGCTTCACCCCATGAGCGCGTAACATCTCCAACAGGTACGGGTAGCAGGGGTCGTCGACCAGGACGCAGTCCCCCGGGCGGGTCAGCACCCGAATGCATAACTCGAGCCCCTGGCTGGCGCCCTGTACCAATACGACCTGGTCTTCGGAGCAGGCAATTCCGCGCTGCGCCATGTAGCTGACGAGATGTCTTCGCAGCGGCCGCAGTCCGTGAGGGCTGCCATAACGGCCCGCATGAGCAGTGGGCCGCTGGGCTACCCGCATGAGCGCGGAGCGGACTCCATCCGCAAACAACCAGTCCGGAGGCAACCAGCCACAACCCGCATCGACTCGCACCATCCGCGGGTCGTATTCCCGCCGCACCACCCAGATTGAATCCGCCGGCAATTCCGGAGCGGTGGGCAGTCGCGCCCGCAACAGCTCGTTGTTCTGCGCGACGAAATAGCCACTGCCGCGCCGGGCTTCGACCAGGCCCTCGGCGACCAGCACATCGTATACGCGCGCCGCCGTAAACGGACTGACAGCGCTTGCCTTGGCAAGCGCCCGCACCGATGGCATGCGGGCACCGGGACTCAGCGACCCGGCGGCTATTTTTCGGCGCAATCCGGCGGCGAGCGAGGCTGCCCGGGAAGCGGGTTCGGATGTATCGGGATTCGACATGGGCGAACTGTACTGACTCTTTGACCTATACAGTTAGTGTTTCTGCAGTTGCAAGTGTAGCTTGGGCTTTCGCAGCAAACGCGTGCATACTCGAACGATGCGCAATCCAGGTTACAAGCCGGCATCGAAGCGGCTCGTGCCCCACGGGCACCCGGGTCGCGCCCTGGAAGGCCCCACCATTTCCCTGTCCGGCCGGCAAATCTTGCTCGGTACGTTGGCCAACTAGTCTTTCGCGGGGGCCGTTCGCGCGGGCGCTGTGCGCTCGCGGCTCCAACGCTTTCGCGCCCCGGCTTTTACGGGTCGCGACTCACCTGCCAACGTTGAGCTGCCATGTATCATGTCAATCCATGTTCCTGATTTCGAGACATTCGCCGAGGCCCATCCCGACACCCTGTTCGTGGATGTGTTGCTTCCCGACCTTCTCTCAACACCGCGCGGCAAACGCCTGAAGATAGACGCTTTGCCGGCAGTGTATGCCGGCGCCTTCCGCCTGCCTGGATCCATTTTCGCTATGGACGCGCTCGGCAACACGATCGAGGCAACCGGTCTCGGTTTCGACGATGGCGATGCCGACCGCTCGTGCATCCCAGTGCAGGACTCGCTCGTCTGCGCTCCCTGGATGGACGAGGGAGTTGCACAGATCCAGGTCAGCATGGCTGACCATGATGGCACGCCGTTCTTTGGCGACCCACGGCACGTGCTCGAGCAGGTGACCGGGCGGTTCGCGGAGCTTGGACTGCGGCCCGTAGTGGCCCTGGAAATAGAGTTCTACGTCGTAGATCCGCGCAGGACCCGGCACGGCGGCATCAGGCCCGCCGCATCGCCGGGAAAGTCGGCACGCCGCTCCGGCAAGCAGATCAACTCGATGGCGCGGATCGAGGAGCTCTCCGCGGTACTGGCGGAAATCAGCCGTACCTGCGAGATCCAGAACGTACCCGCAACCAGCATGCTCGCCGAAAGCGGACCCGGGCAGTACGAAGTCAATCTGCGTCATGTCGCGGATCCGTGTCTCGCGTGCGATCACGTAATCCGCTTGAAGCGGATCGTGCGCGGAGTGTTTCTCAAACACGGATTGCACGCGACCTTCATGGCGAAGCCCTACGCCGAGGAGCCCGGCAGCGGCACGCATATTCACGTCAGTCTCCTGCGCGACGACGGACGCAACGAATTTTCATCCGACAGCCCGGAGCCCAACGAAACCCTGCGCCACGCGATCGGCGGGCTGGCGGCCACGATGGCCGACTCGATGTTGGTATTTGCTCCGACGGCAAATTCCTACCGGCGCTTTCGGCCCGAATGCTATGTGCCCATGGCGCCAACCTGGGGCCTCAACAACCGGGGCGTCGCCTTGCGGATTCCGGCCGATACGCCGGAAAACCGCCGTGTCGAACATCGCGTCGCCGGGGCCGACGTCAACCCGTACCTGCTGGCAGCGCTGGTGCTCGCCGGAGTTCATCGCGGCATTACGCACGAGGTTGAACCCGGCGAGGCCGTGAGTGGCAACCCTTACCGCGATTGCGCTGGTACGCCGCTGCCCACCAACTGGTACGAAGCCGCACTTGCATTCGAACGCAGTGCCTTCGTTAGCGAATACCTCGGTGCGGACTTCCAGCAGCTGTTCGCCACGACACGCCGCGCTGAGCTGCGTGCCTTCGACAATCAAGTCACCCCGCTCGAGTACGACTGGTACCTGATGGCCGGCTGAGCCGCGCACCTTCCGAAGAGCTCACCTCATGACACAGAATCCCCTGATCGCTCCCCGCAGCACCCGCGAGTGGCAAGCGGCTGACTCGCAGCACTACTTGCACCCATTTACCGACTTCAAAGCGCTGGCAGCCCACGGCGCCAGGATCATCACGCGCGCCGAGGGCGTGTACCTGTACGACTCCGACGGCGAACGCATCCTCGATGGCATGTCGGGACTGTGGTGCGTCAACATCGGTTACGGCCGTCGGGAACTGGCCGAGGCGGCGTATCGCCAGATGCTCGAGCTGCCTTACTACAACAGCTTCTTCAAAAGCGCTCATCCGCCGGCTATCGAGCTCGCAGGCCTGCTTGCGCAAGTTACACCGCAGCAGTTCAAACGAGTGTTTTATGCAGGCTCCGGGTCGGAGGCGAATGACACCATCGTGCGGATGGTGCGGCGGTATTGGGATGTGTGTGGCGAGCCTGCCCGGCAGATCATCATCAGCCGCGAAAATGCCTATCACGGCAGCACAATGGCGGGCGCCAGCCTGGGCGGCATGAAGCCGATGCACGAGCAGGGCGGCATACCTATTCCGGGCATCGCTCACATCGAGCAGCCGTATTGGTATGAGAATGGCGCAGACCTGTCACCGCAAGAGTACGGCATCCGGGCCGCGCGGCGGCTTCAGGAGAAGATCGAGCAACTGGGCGAGAAGAACGTGGCCGCCTTCATCGGTGAGCCCATCCAGGGCGCGGGTGGCGTCATCATTCCGCCCGAGACTTACTGGCCCGAGATCCAGCGCATCTGCGATCACTACGGCATTCTGCTCATTGCCGATGAAGTCATCTGCGGCTTCGGCCGGCTGGGTCACTGGTTCGGCAACGAGCGCTTTGGCTTCAGGCCTGATCTGATGACCCTGGCGAAGGGCATCACCTCGGGATACCAGCCCTTGGGCGCGGTGATGGTCAGCGACCGTGTTGCGGACGTCCTGATTGACAAGGGAGGTGAGTTCCACCATGGGTTCACGTATTCAGGACATCCAGTGGCCTGCGCCGTCGCGATACGTAACATCCGCATCTTGCAGGAAGAGGGCATCGTCGAGCGGGTACGCAATGACACCGGCCCCTATCTGCAGAAGCGCTGGCGCGAGTTGGCCGATCATCCGTTGGTGGGGGAGGCGCGCGGGGTAGGATTCATCGCAGCCCTCGAGCTCGTTGCGGACAAGGCCGCCCGAGGCTTCTTTGCCGACCGGGGTGATGTCGGGTTGATTTGCCGTGATCACTGCTTTTCCAACGGATTGGTGATGCGGGCCGTGCGTGACACAATGATCATTGCGCCTCCGTTGGTGATGGAGCGCGCGCAGATTGACGAGCTCATCGAGAAGGCGTGGCGCTGCCTCGATCTCACGGCACGCGATCTGAAGAACCGCTGAGCCAGTGCCGTGAAGGCCACCCGAACGCGCCGCGCAACGGCCGCACGCTTGGCGGCGCCAAATCCGGCGCACGCAATGGCCGCGCCGTTATGTGAAGGCGCCTGCCGCTTACATCGGCATGGCGCGTCGAGGGGTAGCCTACCGCCCGTGGTATCCTCCAGCCCGAGGAGGGTGCGACGAAGGAGCTCGATCCGAATGTCAGGATAAATCCCGGGCCGTCGCTACACGCCAGCAATGCGGGTCGTCTTCTCAGTCATCGGCGCAGTCCTCGGACTCAGCCTGGCCAGCAGCTCGCACGAGCTGTTCGGCGTCTTGCTTGGCGGCCTCGCGGGCTTTGGCATCGCCGAGCTGGGCGCTCTGCGAGTCAGGCTCAAAGAGTTGGAAGACGAAGTGACGGCGCTGCGAAAATTCGCGGCACTACAACCCAGGCGCGCGAGCGAGAGTCAGCAAGGTATCGCCGGCCAGAAGAGCTCCACGGCGGAGCCCACGTCCGGCTGGAGTGCGGCCGCCACCGCGACGCCGGCAGCTCCCGACCTGCCTTCGGCACCGGCTCGATCCGTGGCGCCCGATTCAGTGCGCCCGGCGTCGCCCGCGCTGCCGGCTGCAGAGCGAAGCGCTCAACTCGAACCGCCGAGCGGTGGCGGGGCGATTGATTCCATTCTTGGATACATTCGCGATTACTTTACCGGCGGCAACACGCTCGTCCGTGTTGGCATCATCATTCTGTTCTTCGGCGTCGCATTCCTGCTCCGCTACGCCGCTGAACATTCCCACGTTCCGATCGAGTTCCGCCTGTCCGGCGTCGCCCTCGGCGGTGTCGTACTGCTGGTGTTGGGTTGGAGACTTCGGGTCCGGCGCGCCGGTTACGCCCTGGCACTGCAGGGTGGTGCGGTTGGGATACTCTATCTGACCGTCTTCGCGGGGCTGCGGATCTACTCCGTGCTGCCGCCAGGGGCGGCATTTGTCTTGCTCGTCGTCCTGGCCGCCTTCTCGGCCGCCCTGGCGGTTCTGCAGAACTCGCAGTCCTTCGCGCTTCTTGCGGTGACCGGTGGATTCCTGGCACCCATTCTCGCCTCGACCGGGCAGGGCGATCATGTCGTCCTGTTCAGCTACTACGCCGTGCTCAACGGCGGCATCCTGGCGGTGGCCTGGTTCAAGGCCTGGCGGCCGCTCAACTTGTGCGGCTTCCTGTTCACCTTTGTCATCGGAACCGCCTGGGGCGTGTTGAGTTACCAACCCCGGCTGTTCGCCAGCACGGAGCCGTTCCTCGTCCTGTTTTTCCTGTTTTACGTGGCCATCGCAATCCTGTTTGCGTCGCGGCAGCCGCCCGAGCTGCGAGGTTACGTCGATGGCACGCTCGTGTTCGGCAACCCGATGGTGGCATTCGGCCTGCAGTCCGGAATGCTCCATGATCGGCGGTTTGCGCTCGCATACAGCGCCCTTGCGGTAAGCGCCCTATACCTTGCGGTCGCTACCTGGCTGCACCGGGGCCGCCAGGCATCCCAGCGGTTGTTGGTCGAGGCGTTCATGGCGCTCGGGGTTCTGTTCCTGACTCTCGCTGTCCCACTGGCCTTCGACGGACGTTGGAGCGCGGCTACCTGGGCTGTCGAAGGCGCCGCACTGGTGTGGATAGGTTGCCGGCAGAACCGGCGGTTGCCACGCGCCTTCGGGGCTCTCCTGCAGATCGCGGGGGGCGTGATCTTCTGCTTCGATTTCGGCGCTACCAGCGGCAACGTTCCGATTCTCAACAGCGCGTTTCTGGGGGGTGTGATGGTCAGTGCGGCCTCGGTCTTCTCGGCCGCCATGCTGGAACGCCACCGCGGGCGGCTGCTCGAGCTCGAGACCGCGGTGGCTCCAATACTGTTTTTCTGGGGCCTTCTGTGGTGGTTGTTCAGCGGATTGACCGAGATCCAACGGCGGGTTGCGGATCAGTACGGGGCGGCGGCCGGACTGCTGCTCATGTCCCTGACGGCGTTGATCTCGAGTGAGCTGCAACGGCGTATCCGCATGGGCTTTGCCAGGATCCCGCCCCTGGGGCTGCTGCCGGCAATGCTGGTGTATGCAGGGATCGCTGCTCTGGAAGTACATCATCCGTTTGCCGACGCGGGGTGGATCTCCTGGCCTTTGACCTTCGCTGTCTTCTATTTCGTATGCAGGCGTCACGAGCGTGAGGCGTCACGGGTGTTGGCCGACTTGCTACACGTGGGCTCGGCATGGTTACTGACAGCACTCATCAGTTGGGAAGTGGCCTGGGCAATTGACCAGGGAGTTGCCGGAGGTGGTTCCTGGCCGGTGATCGCGTGGGCGCTGGTACCCGCCACGCTGCTGTTTGCATTGCCACGACTCGTCCAACGACTTACCTGGCCGGTCGGGATGCATCGGGAAGCTTACATAGGTTTTGCCGCCGTTGGGCTGGCGTTGTATCTCGCGATGTGGAGCGTCAAAACCAATGTTTCGCTTCCCGGCGACCCCTATCCGCTGCCTTTCGTGCCGTTGTTGAACCCGTTGGATCTCGCGGAGCTGTTCGTTCTCATGGTGTTGCTGCGCTTCTGGTTGTATCTGCGGTCCGCGCGTCTGCGCAGCTACGAGGATTTGAATCAGGGGGCGGTGTTTGCGGCGCTGGCGGCGTTGGTCTTCATATGGCTCAATGCCGCCCTGCTCAGGACAATACACCACTGGGCCGGCGTGCCCTTCGAGCTGCAGGCCATGCTGCGCTCGACATTGGTCGAAACGTCCATCTCCATTTTCTGGGCCGTTCTGGCACTCACGACGATGCTGGCGGCTACCCGTACAGGTACCCGTGTCGTGTGGCTCACGGGAGCGGGCCTGTTAGGCGTGGTTATTGCCAAGTTGTTTCTCATTGATCTGTCACATATTGGTACGATCGAGCGCATCGTCTCGTTCGTCGGTGTCGGATTGCTCATGCTCGTCATCGGATATTTCTCGCCGTTGCCACCTGCGGTAGAAGGCGGGCCTGAACCCGCACGGGCGCGCGTATGAGGCCGATCGCAACCTTGCTGTCCGCCTGCGCCCTTGTTATTGGAGCGTCGCCCGCGCTCGCTGCGGATCCTGACGGTACCTCACTGAACGACTTTGCGTATCGTATGCAAGTGAGCGTCGCTGCCGATTCCGCCGCGTATCGGGTGGCGTTGCCGCTCGCGCTATACCAGAAAATAGTACACGCCGATCTTTCCGACCTTCGTGTCTTCAACGGCAGCGGCGAGCAAGTGCCGTTTGCCATCGAGCGTCCTGCATCGGGGACAGTCTCAAATGCAGCGACAGTGCTCCCCCTGTTCCCGCTCCAGGACGACTCGAGTGCAACGCTCGATGCAGTCAGGGTGACGATCGAATCCGGCAGAGGCGCCATCAACGTACAAACCAGTGGCCAGCCTCCGCCAACCGGGCGGATCAACACGTACCTCGTGGATGGCCGGTCCGTGGATGTCCCTGTCGCCGCGCTTCGGCTGGAATGGCCGCAGGACGCGGCGGACTTTGCGGGCCGCGTGAGAATCGAAGCCAGCGACAGCCTGGGTGACTGGAGATCCGTGGCGGGGGCGGAGCCCGTGGCGAATCTTCACTCGGGCGCCGGGCGGCTCGTCGAGCAGCGGGTGGAGTTTGCGCCAACCAGGGCCAAATACTGGCGTGTGTCGTGGGTTGGATCGGCGGCTCCCTTCGTACTGACGTCCGTACTCGCCGAGCCCGCCAAGCAGAATGTCGATGCGCGCCATGCCAGCCGCAATGTCTCAGCGTTGCCGTCAAAAAAAGCACCGGGCGAGTTTGAGTACGACCTCGGCGCGCGCCTGCCGGTTGATCGCGTCAATCTCGAGTTACCCGACGCCAACACCGTCGTTGAAGTCGAGCTGCTGTCACGAACACACAGGACTGACGCCTGGCACACGGTTCGGCGCTGTGGCTTTTATCGCCTGAAGAGCGATGGTGAGGAACTTCGCAACGGGCCAGTCTCGGTAGCGTTGAATAGCGACCGCCACTGGCTCTTGCGTACCAATCCCAAGTCAGGTGGGCTCGGGAGCGTCGCCCCGTACCTGGTCGCGGAATGGGTTCCGCATGAAGTCGTGTTCGTGGCGCGCGGAGCCGGGCCCTTCTACGTTGCGTACGGTAGCGCTACTGCGGACTCCGCGGCGGTCTCACTTGCTGTTCTGCCGAAGAACGTGTCGATCGCATCCGCGTCGCTGTCCGAGCCGGAGTCAGTGGGTGGGGAGGTTCGATTGAAGCCACCACCCGAGCCGTACGCTTGGAAAGCCGCGCTCCTGTGGGTGATCCTGATTGCAGGGGCCGCACTGCTCGCCTGGATGGCCTTGCGCCTGTCCAAGGATTTTTCCCGCAGCTGAACTGTTACAGCAGCTTTTCCCACAGCCGCCAAAACTGCTCGCGCAGCTTGGTGAGCATCGAGCGCTTACGCCAGCTCTGAAGGTCGATGACCTTCGCGGTGCGCAGGTCGTCCAGGAACAGGGTAGAGAGTTGCTCGCCGGTGTCCTTGCCCAGCACCACTGCATCGACCTCGTCATTGAAGAGGACGCTGCGATAGTCAAAGTTGGATGAGCCGGTGATCGACCATACGCCATCGACCACCATGGTCTTCGAATGCAGGATGCCGTCATCACGCTCGTAGATTTTCACGCCCGAATGAAGGAGCGCCTCGTAATGTGAATGTTGGACATGCAAAGCGGGAGACGAATCGCTATGTGCCGGCAACAGCAACCGCACATCGACCCCCCGGCGGGCCGCGTGCATCAAGTCCTCCTTCTCGCGGTGAGTGGGCGCGAAGTACGCCGCGGTCATCCAGATATTCTTTTCGGCGTTGCGGATCGCCGACAACACCGTTACGTAGTAACGTGATTTCAGGTGCCTGGGCGTACTGCCGATGATTCGGACTACCTCGCTGCCATCCGCCGCGGGTGGGGAGGAATCGTCCGCGGGCGCGAGCTCGGCTCCCTGCTCGCGCCAGTGTTCCTGAAACAACTTCTCCAGTTCGATGACCACCGGTCCGGAAATCTCCAGGTCCGTGTCGTGCCACACGTCCTGCGGCGCCGCCGGCTGCGAGCTGCCGGGTCCACTCTGATAGGTGGAGCTCAGGTTGACCCCGCCGACGATCACCACGGCGCCATCGGCGATCAGCATCTTGCGATGGTCGCGATCGTTGAGTGAGAAGTGACCCCCTGCGTGCAACGGGTTGGGTGGATTGAATTGCACCACCTGTACGCCTGCAGTCTGAAGTCGCGTGAAGAAATCTGCAGGAGTGCTGATGGAGCCGATGCCATCATAGATGAGGTAGACCTGTACGCCCTCCTGCGCCTTCGCTATGAGCAGATCGCCGAGCTGTTCCCCGTTACAGCTCACATCCTCGAAAATGTAGTACTCCAGATACAGGTAATGCCTGGCGGCGTGGATGGCCGCGAACATCGCCGGGAATGTCTGCGCGCCATCGCGCAGGATACTGACCTGGTTGCCCGCAAACAGCGGGCTTTCGGCAACTGCCTGCTCAACAGCCAGGTGACGCTCCAGCGCGCCTGCATCCGGCCCTTGCGCCGCGAGGCGACTCAGAACGGCTTTCGACTGTTTCTTCGAGAGCGGCCCACGAGCTCCCATGATTTCGATTTCAGCCTGCGAGTGAGTACCGCCCAATGTTTCGTCGAACACGGGAACCTGTGCGCACGCAGCGAGCATGAAAGCGCCGAGAAAGGTTGTTATTCGGAGCGAGTGCGCGCGCGCAGCTGCACGACGCAACTTACCCGTGGGCTTGACCAGCATGTATCGCACCCATGTCACTGTTTGCACACATCGCAATCTGAGGCCGAATGACGTAGGTTTCGCCAACACGGAGGAGCCCTACAATGCACCAATCATCCATACGCACGGCAATCGGCCTCACAGCTGTGTTGACTTCCATGTCTGTTTTTTCTCCCGCGGCTCTCGCACAGACCAACCCGGCCGGCACGGAACGCCTCAATGCGCAGATGCAGAGCGCGGCGGTCGCCGCGGCCGGGCTGCAGCCGGCGGCAGCTGCGGCGACTCCCAATCCCGACTGTACGCTCATCGTTCCGAAGAACCCTCTGACCGCGGCCGGCCTGGCAACCCCGTACCAGCTCACCGCGACAAACCCCGGCCTGGGCGCGTGCAACGAGTCGAATAGCGCGCAGGCCGCTTTCGTGCAGGGCGCGATTCTTGATCCGGCAACCGGCGCGATTTCAATCTACAACCCGGTCGTCGTAGACAAGGGCGACACTCCGTTGGTGCCCCCGGTTGTACCGACGCTCCCGGCCGGCGCCATCGTGGCTCTCTGGTTCGGATACAACGGCAACAATCTGCTCCTCCAAAATGCGCCCGGCGCCAATAGCCTGGCCGATGCTAAATGCGCCAACGGCTTGAATGGCAACATTTTCGGCCAGTACTCATACTGTAACGCTCCGGCGTTCTTTACCGCGGCAAATGCCGCCATCGCCGCCGGTAAGTTGACTGTTCCCGCCTCAGGAACCGCCAGCGACGGCAAGCCCTGTCCGACGGTACGCGACTTCTTCATGGTCGACCAGGATCAAAGCGACAATGTGACCACGGTGTACCTCGTATCGCCTCGGGGACATATCTCGCAATTCACGGCGAAGAACCAGGCGGCGCATCCCAGTTCCAAACCCATGGGCAACGCCAGCGACAACCGTCTGGCGGATGTGTTCGTACAGCCCGCCCTGGGCTGTAAGCCTTGGGTTGCGCCGAATCTCGCCGAACCCGGCGCAATGGTCCCGGCGCTGCCCCTGAACGAGCTGCAGGCTCGGGCCAACCAGCCTGCGCCCGTAGCCATGGTTCCGATCGGGGATCCCATGACGCTCGTGAACGGGAATACGAGTATCAGCAAGACCAACCTGTATCGGCAGGGCGTCGATCAGCCCACCGTAGACTCGCAGCACGACGCCGATACCGCGCGCTACTGCCGCCAGATGTTGCGGATTGCCCCGCTGCGGATGGTCGCGAACCAGACTGCGCTGGCGAAGTTCGCGAGTCCCGACCCAGGGGCTGCAAACTCGTTGTACACGTTCCTGGGGCAACGTTTTGTCGCCGCGTATCAGCTTCTCGACTGCCGGAACCTGACGAACCTGGCGGACCCGGTCAGCGTCAGGACAGACGCGAATGGCGTTGCAGTCAGCGTCGTGGTGGGTAAAACCGCTCTGACCAGCATCTTGCAGCGCATTCAGGGGCAACAGGCCGACGATGATGCGGCCGACAGTGTTGATCGGGAGAGACGCTCGTCGCTGTGAGACTGTGATGCGGCGGCTCGTTTGCAAGGGTCTTTCCATACCGTGCCAACGAGCCGCCGCCGGCGCGGTCAGGGGCCGCCGATGCTCACCGGGTCCGGTTCGACGTTCCAGCCGCGGATCTGGATGCGGGAGCACTGGCTGCCCGCCGGACAGCGGACATCCACCCTGCGGGGCTCGCCAGACAGCACGATTGCGTAGTTGTCGCTGTACCGGACTGGCAACACGCGGTTGCCGCCTTGGTCGACCGCAGTGAGCCTTCCTCCTTACGGGCGCTGCAGCAGAGCGCAGATCGGTGCCCGCAAGGCCGTCCGCACCTCGGGCCCTGACTGTGTGAAGGCGATATAAGCCCGTTTGCCGCCATAGTGGGGCCACTGAAGCAGCCCCGGTCCGTTTGGATCGCCGTGCAGGATGAAGTTGACCCAGTAGCTCTGTAGCAGCGGGCGCACCCCATCCACGCCGACATTCAGCGGCCGATTGTCGAAGATGAACGTGAGCTCCGACCCATGGTCGATGCGCAACTGTCCGGGAGCCGCCCGTTCCATCTGAAAGCGCCAGACTCGCTGGCCCGAGGCCGCATGGGTCGCCGCGGTGAATTCGGCCGGGCAGCGGAAGGTATCGTCTGCAGCGATCTGCATGGCCGTGCTGCCCAGGATCGGATCATCCGGCGGCTGTGTGCCGTCGTGCAGCCCGTACAGTCCCAGCGCCTGGTCGGCAAACGGCCCGAATATTCGTACCACGCTGCGCCGGACGGCGGAATCTCCCCCGTATAACGTAAATTCCTGCGCGGTGTTGCCGATCAGCAGCGGCACGCGGGCTGACTTGCCATTTCTCAACAGGTCAGCGGGTGGGCCTGTTACGATCCAACCGTCCATGACCGGCTGAAGAAACAGGAAGCTGTTGTCGGCGAGCGTGGGGGACTCGAGCAGCATCTGGGCATCGAGCAGCTTGCGTCCCTCGATTGCTCGCAGAGCCTCGATCTGCGAGTCATCCTGGGTTACGCCGGCGGCCTGCGCGAACGCCACGCCGAGCTGCTCATTCTGCGCCAGGGTTCGCGCCGGCAGGCCGAAGCCCGCAGTGCCGCTCTGTTGAATTGCGCGCGCAAACAATCCACGTGCGCGGGGCGACAGCAGCAACAGACCTACGTCCTGGGCGCCGGCCGAGTGACCTGCGATGGTCACCGAGGCAGGATCTCCGCCAAAAGCCGCAATGTTGCGCTTCACCCATTCCAACGCTGCGACCTGGTCCATCAGGCCAAAGTTGCCGCTGGCGCCGTGCGGCGATTCGCGAGTCAGTTCCGGATGCGACAGAAAGCCAAATACTCCGAGCCGGTACTGCACGGTCACCACGACGATGCCGCGATCCGCAAGTCCCGAATCGATCACCCAGCTCGGGGCGCCTCCCCAGTTGGCGCCACCATGAATCCACACGAGTACCGGCAAGCGGGCCTTACGGCTGACACGCGGCGTACGAATGTCCAGATAGAGGCAGTCCTCCTCGCCGCGTTCCTCCTCCGCACGGTTCCAACCAACAAATGCCTGGAGGCAGGTGGGGACGGGTTGTACGGCCGAGTGAGTTCCTGGCTGGGGAACGAGGGGTTGCGGAGGTTTCCAGCGCAGTGAGCCGACCGGCGGCTGAGCATACGGAATGCCGCGAAACACAGCGCTTCCGCTTGAAGTCCATTCTCCCTGGAATCGTGCCCGCCCCACATTCGTCATGGGCGGACCCACGGTGGAGGCAGTCTTGGCTGCGTAGACCGTGGTCGCTGCCAGGCACCACACCAGCGACCCAACACCCAGGGCGGTGCTCGCCGATTTCACATATGAGAAGCCCAACATCCTCCCCCTCGTGGCCAGCATGTGCATGCGTCCGCGGGCCCACGGAATAACGAAAGTATATATAATTAATCGTTGACATGCCGCCAGGGGCGGCGCAAGGTGGGTTTGCTGGGTGTATCGGGCATAATGGCTGACAATCAGAAAATCGACGGCTCCCAGGAAGAGGGCCGCGACGGCGGAATGCTTCTTTCGGGTACGAACCTCGAGCGCGCGGGCGATCACAACCAGCGCGTCACACTGCATGCAATCCGCGTCAACGGCCCGATCACGCGCACTGATTTGGCTGACATCACCGGTCTCACGCCGCCTGCCATCGCGAATATTACCAAGCGGCTGATGCAGGACAACCTGATCAAGGAGGCGGGCAGGGTTCGCGGCGCGCGCGGGCAGCCGCCGCTCAAGCTCGTGATCAATCCAAACAGCTGGTTCTCGGTCGGCGTGAACGTGGACCGTGACCACATCACCCTCCTGGTGTTGGACTTTCAGGGGACCGTGCGGGCCCGCATATCGCGCGAGATCCAGTTCGCCCTTCCGAGCACGGTGCAGAGTTTTTTCCAGCGCTCGATCGGGCCTCTGCTCGACAAGGCGGGAATCGAGGTGTCGCAGCTGGTTGGGATTGGCGTTGCATTCCCTGATGACATTCAACAGGCCGAGCTGCCCGACAAACCGCAAGAGTATTCGGCCTGGGGCTCGGTCGCCGTGCAGCGGTTGTTCTCCGCACCGTTGAAACTTCCCGTGTTCGTCGAGAACGACGCCGCCGCGGCGGCGATGGGGGAGATGCAATTCGGCCGCGGCCATCAGTACCAGAGTTTTTTCTACATTCTGATAACCGCGGCGCTCGGCGGCGGTCTCGTCATCGACGGGCATTATTTCCGTGGCGCAAATGGCCGCAGCGCCGAGCTTGGCTGGTTGCGTGGGCACGATGGTTTTTCGCGTACCCGGCAGCTGCAGAACATCGTGTCACTGTCGGCGTTGAACAGCCGGCTGGCCGCCGGAGGCTACCGGGTCTCCTCGCCGCGAGCACTGACACGGCTCGATGCGGGCGGGCAGAGCATCGTCAATTCCTGGGTCGAAACTTCGGTCGAGGCATTGCTCGAGACTCTGCTGGCCATCAATTGCCTGATCAATCCGCAGGCCGTGCTGATCGGCGGCCGGCTGCCCGCGAGCATCGTCGAGGCGCTGGCGCGGCAGCTGAACGAGCGCCTGCAACCGTATGCGGCAACGATGCCCGCAATAGCACCTGTTGAACGGGCAGTGATGTCGGATGACGCGCCTGCAGTCGGCGCCGCCATCCTGCCGTTTACTCACAGGCTTCTGCCAACACGTTCGGCGTTGATGAAAGTTTCAGGGGGGTAGCAAGTGGACGAGGGTTCTTCCAGGCCGGGAAACAATTTGCGCGCCGCGTTCATCGCGGTCACTACGCTCTTCTTTGCGTGGGGATTCATCACTGCAATGATCGATCCGCTGATTCCGTCGGTACGCGCGATCTTCAACCTGAGCTACACGCAGTCGATGTTGACGCAATTCGCGTTCTTCATGTCGTACGGAATCGTGTCACTGCCAGGCGCTGCGCTGGTTGCGCGGGCCGGCTACGGGCGCTCCATATTGATAGCCCTCGTAGCGATGATCCTGGGCTGCCTCGTCATTCCGCTGGCAACTGCCGTGCAGCGCTACGAACTGGTGCTCGTGGCCCTCTTTATCATTGGATCGGGGATCACGGTGCTGCAGCTGGCAGCGAATCCTCTCGCCGCCGTGTTGGGGCCGTCCGAGAGATCGCACTTCAGGCTGACCTTCTCACAGGCATTCAACTCCCTGGGCACTGTCATTGCGCCGTATCTGGGCTCCATGCTGATGCTGCGCGGCGGCATATTCGAGAAGGCCGGCGCTGCGGCCGATGCAGCGGCCAACAGAGAGGTCTCGTTGCGAAGCATCGATACGTCATTCCTGTGGATAGCCGGAATGATTGCTCTGCTCGCGGTGTTTATCTGGCGCTTCTCGGGTCGGCTGAACCGCGCCGCACCCCCGCCGGCGCCGGCCCATGATTCGGTACTTCATGCTTTGCGGTCCCGCTGGGCGCTGCTGGGCGCCGCTGCCATTTTTATCTATGTCGGCGCGGAAGTTTCCATAGGCAGCACGATGATCAACTTCCTGCACCAGCCCGACGTGCTCGACGTTACGCTCGACCGTGCTGGTCAATTGACGTCGCTGTACTGGCTCGGGGCAATGGTCGGGCGTTTCGCCGGCAGCGCCTTGCTCACACGCGTGCGTGCAACTGCGCTGCTCTCCCTGGCTGCTGCGATCGCGGCAGCCTTGTGCCTGTGCGTAAGCCAGGAAATGGGTTGGGTTGCGGCAGTTTGTGCCATCAGCGTGGGCTTGTTCAATTCGATCATGTTTCCGACGATCTTCACGCTGACACTGGAGCGTAGCTCGGCTTCGGCCGCCGCAACTTCCGGTCTGCTGTGCATGGCGATCATAGGAGGCGCAGTCGTGCCGCAGATCGCAGGCCGGATTGCCGATTTAGCCGGACTGCACGCTGCATATTTACTTCCGATGGCGGCCTACATTGCCATCAGTGTGTTTGCGATGATGGCCGCAAAGGCTCGTGTTGCGGCGGTTGGTCAAGCCGCCGGCAACGCGGCCGGTCGCGTCGCGCACTGATTGGTGGTTGGCGCGAGGGCTAATTCGATGAAGGTCGGCGTACGTGGGGATGATGGCGTGCAGGTTGCGGCAGTCGAAACCGCGTGCGCACGACTCGTGAGTTGGCTGCTTGATGCGGCCTATCCTCTGTGGTCCACGCGCGGAATCGACTCGGTTCATGGCGGATTCCAGGAACGTCTGACATTGTCGGGCGAGCCCACGGATGATGCGCGCCGCGCAAGGGTGCAGCCGCGGCAGATCTATGCATTCGCCAGGGCTCCGTCGCTCGGTTGGAAGGGAGATGCAAGCGGCGCCGTGGCTCAGGGATTGAGCTACTTCCTGACTCGATATCGCCGCCCCGATGGTTTGTTCCGAACACTCGTGTGCGCCGACGGTACGCCTATCGACGACCGGGCGCTGCTGTACGACCAGGCGTTCGCGCTCATGGGTTTTGCAACTGCCGCGCCCCTGATGGGGAGCTGCTTCAGCCTGGCGGGTGAGGCCGGGCAATTGCGGCAGGCCGTGTTCAAACATCTGAAACGGGCGGGCCCAGGATTCGAGTCCGGCCTGCCGCACGGGCCGCCGCTGCTGTCCAATCCGCACATGCATCTGCTGGAGGCGTCGCTCGCCTGGCTGGATGTGGGCGGTGGAAGTGAGTGGCGGGCCCTGGCCGACGAGTTGGGTGAGCTGGCCTTGTCGCATCTCATCGATCCGGCAACGGGCATGCTGCACGAGAGCTTCGACAGCTCCTGGAAACCGACAGCAGACACGCCCGGGCGGCTGGTTGAGCCCGGGCATCAGTTCGAATGGGCGTGGCTGCTGATGCGCTGGGGGCAATGCCGGGCCGATGCCCGGGAAGCAGCGTTGCGGCTGATCGATGTTGCCGAAACGCACGGAGTCCGTGGCGCAGTTGCAATCAATGCAATATCGAACGATACGTCGATCCACGATGGCTCTGCGCGCCTGTGGCCGCAAACCGAACGACTGCGGGCCGCAGCGCTCGCGGCTCGGCTCTACGGTGATGCCCGGTACTGGAAGATGACTGCCGAGGCCGCAGAGGGTCTGTTGCGATACTTTGCTACGGACATTCCCGGGCTGTGGTACGACCGGCTGACGCCTGATGGGCAGTTCATGCGGGAAACGGTGACCGCCGGCAATCTGTATCACATCGTCGGCGCAATCCATGAAATCACAGCACTGACGCGCTCGATAGCCTGAAGGGGTGGGTGAATTGCCTGCCGGAACGGAATATGCTTCGAGACGGTCGATCCTTCAGGACTGGCGCCCATGGCCGAGCCAATCAAAATCCTTCTGCAGACCACGATTGCGCCAACGCAGGACGATTGGCACATTGGCCGGTTTACCCTGCTTCGTGACTACCTGGCAAGCTTACGAGGTGCGCACGGCGTACCGCTGACTGTCGTTGCAGCTCGCGACCGCGCGCCACCGGGCAGACCTGATCCGGTGCTCTCCAAGCTCGACGAGTCGGACTACGACGAGCTGTGGCTGTTTGCAGTCGATACGGGCGACGGACTGACCCAGGAGGATTGCGCGGGCATTTCGCGGTTTCGCAGGCGAGGCGGCGGGATGATGGTCACGCGCGACCACGAGGACCTGGGCAGCTCGGTGTGCAACCTGGGAGGCGTGGGGGCGGCTCACTACTTCCATTCGAGAAACCCCCACCCGGATCCGTCACATCGTGCCAACGACGATCCGGATAATCCTGACATCCAGTGGCCGAACTACCATTCAGGCGCCAATGGTGACTATCAGCAGATCCAGGTTGCCGGCGCACCGCACGTGCTCTTGTCGGATCCGGCCTCGCCCGATGGTGTGATTCACTATCTTCCCGCTCATCCTCACGAGGGTGCCGTGGGCGCTCCTGCGGATGATCCCACTGCGCGCGTGCTCGCGAAGGGACACAGCAGTGTGACAGGTCGGGAATTCAACCTGATGGTTGCATTCGAGCCTGCGGATGGTGCGGGGCCCGCGGTCGCCGAATCCACTTTTCACCATTTTGTGGACTACAACTGGGACATCAACGCGGGCGCGCCGAGCTTTGTCACGGATCGCCCGGGAAGCAAGCTGGCGCAGTTTCCCGAGGCCTTGCAGGATACCCGGCGGTATGTTCGAAACCTCGCACTCTGGCTCGCCGGGCGCCCCGTAGCCACCTCAACACATTCGCACGCAGGCCGCTGAGCGCGCATGAAGCGCCTTACCGCCGGTGCCTCTCGGCCCATTCGCATGAAGCACATCACCGCCGGTGTCTCTCGGCCGTTCGCATGAAGCACCTCACCGCCGGTGTTTACCGGGCTGTTCGCATGAGGCGGCTCACGGTCGGCATGTCTGTGCTGTTTGCCTTGGTGGTCGCGCCGACCGCCTACGCAGGCTCGGATGGGCGCGATCAATCCGCAACGGATCGGGCGGCCGTCATCGAGCGGCTCACCGCACGGGATACGGCGGATTCCCTGGCTGCCGCAGCCGTGCTCAAACAATTTGGCGCAGACACGGATGATGGCTCCTATGCTCTCGTGGCGCGGGCCGTCGAGCTTGCCCCCAGCCGCGGCGATCTCGCCTGGCTCGCAGTCCGGTTGTGCAACGTCGCCACCGATTGTGATCCAACGGTTCCCGAACAGCATCTGCATGCGGTCGACCCGGGGAACGGCGTTGCACTGATTGGCACGCTGACGCGCGCACAAGCGAAGAACGACACCAGTGCAATCGACTCCACGCTCGCGGCGCTCGGAAACTCGGAGCGCTTGTATGTTTATTTCGACCCGCTGGTAGCAGCTACCGCGCCGGAGCTGGCGCGGGTGCGGCATCGAGGCCCAGGGCAGCCCTCCCGCAAGGAACTGGCACAGGCGACCTTCGAGATGATCGGCGTCATTGCCGCGAGCGTCCTGCCCCCGTCGCAGGCATTTTCCTCCTCGTGCAAGGGGATCGCCCTGCAGCTGGACGGCCGCCTCGAACGTTGCCGACAAGCCGCCCGTACATTCGAACACGCGGATACCTTCATCGTCGAAGGGTTGGGCTTGAGCCTGCAGCAGCGGTTGTGGCCTGCCGATACCGCCGAGGGCCGTGCGGTAACGGCCAAGCGTCGCGTATTCCAATACCGGCTCGAAGAGTACAACCGGGTCGCCCTCTCAGCGTCGGACTTCGCCGAGTTTCCAACTGACGTCGTCGACGTCTTTCGAGCTCATGAGCGCGAGCAGGATGCCGCATTGGCTTACTTTGCAAAGTCACGTATCCCGATCAATCCGCCGGCCGGGTGGACCAGCAACTCGCTTCCCAGGGTGCCTTGAGTCTTCAGCCCTCGCCCGGCCACAGCGCCTCGTGCTCCAACTCCTGCAGGAATGCCGTGACCTCCGCGCCACTGCACATCCCGTGCGCCTGCAGTGCCTGCAGAAGCCCGCACAGGTGAGCCCGCAGCGCAAATGCCAACACAGGGTGCGGGTACCGCTGCAGTGAGGCGATGAAATCGTTGAGCTCGTCCGTACATTCCTCGAACGTCCCTGTTGTTGAAATGCCCGCCATGAGAAACCTTTCTTCGGTTGGGTTTGACTGACCGACCATACACCCGCGCGGGCCGCGAGTTTCTGGGCAAACGCGCAGGCAAATGCGATTCCCATCCGCAGTGGCGAAGCTAGACTGGGCCCCGTTGCATCTACTGCTTTCGATCACGGAGGATCGTCATGAACAGTTTTACGCTGACCGCGGTCGGCAATCTTGCCAGGAACCCCGAGCTCGTCGCCAAAGGCGACACCTTGTATACCCGCTTCTGCCTGGTCGGCAGTGACTATGCGGGCAGAGACGAACAGGGCGGCGCGCGCGAAATAGTCACGAGCCTGTGGCTCGTGGCGTTCGGAGCGCTGGGCGAAGCTCTCGCGAAGAATGCCCGCAAAGGCGATCAGCTCATGGTCGCCGCCCACGTGCGGGCCAACAATTGGACCGACAAACAGGGCGCGAAGCAGTACGACCATGACTTCGTCGTCGAAGGATTTCGATTCGGTGCGCCGGGTCCGGCGAAGCGGGCGGAGTTTGACGCCCTTCGCGCCGAGGACGGTGGTCTGCCTGGGTCAGAAGGCTAGCCGGCGCTGCCGCGGCCAGGAGTTGTCCTCATGAGTCATTTGAAATCGGTCCCCTTGCTGGCGGCTGCCCTCGCGGGCGCACCGGTGTTCGTTTACGCACAGGCATCGCCCTTTCTGACGGGTGTTACATCGCTGCAGGAGAACATTCTCGAGTGGCTCACGCCCGTCGCCATCATCCTGGTCATGGTGCTGGGTGGCATGGCGATGGCCAATCGCATCTCCTGGGGTTGGTGCATCGGTGCGATCTTCGGAATCGCCATCGCCTTCGGCGCCCCGCAGATCGTGGCCTGGGTACGTGGAATGTTCGGAGTGTAGAGCATCATGCGTAACCCGAATCAGGAGTTGACGGTCGACCCGCTGTTCGTTGGCGCTACTCGTCCGCCCATGCGGTGGGGTGTCACATACGCGGCGTTGTTATTCAACCTCGTCTTTACGATGGAGGTGTTTCTGATGACGAAGAATCTTCTGGCACTGCTTTGTTGCGTGCCGCTGCATGGAGTGTTCGCGCTGCTGTGCTCCCGGGATGCCCGTTTCTTTGACCTTGTGCTGCTGTGGGGCCGCACACGGTTGCCGGCCGCCGTCGGGAATCTGCGTCTGTGGAAGGCAAGCAGCTACAGCCCGTTGGTCATTGACGTTCCATCACCGTACGGCCTGCGCCGCCGGGGTGTGCTCGAAATGGAAGTAGCCCGCCCGGTCCGGCAGGTGTCGTCATGCTGAAGCGCAATCGCACGTCGGCTCTGCGTCGAGAGCCTGTTGCGGCCGCGCGCATTCCTTGCACCGCTCACGTCGCGCCGAACGTAGTCAAAACCTCATTTGGAGACTATGTACAGGTGTTGCGGTTGGGAGGTGCGAGCTTCGAAAGCGCGGAGCAGGACAGCGTGAATACGTGGCACGAGCTGCTCAACGTTCTGTGGAGGAATATCGCCAGTCCCAATGTTGCGCTGTGGACTCATGTAGTCCGGCGACGTGAGCGCACTGTCGTCCCGGGCGAGAAGCCGCAGGGTTTCGCGGACTCCCTGGGAGCGAAGTACGCAAGTCGCCTTGCCGCGCAGACGTTGATGGTCAATGAGTTGTTTGTCGCGATCGTCTACAGGCCGGCGGCTGGCGTGACAACCGGAGCCGTTTCGCGGCTGCTGTCCAGCGTGCAGAAGAGCAGCGTGTTGTTGGAACTCGCCGAGGCACTGGATGCGTGCGAAAAACTAGCCCAGTCCGTGCGGGCCTCGTTGGCGAGATACGAGCCCGAAATACTCGGCAGTTACCGGATGGGAAATGTCTGGTGCTCGTCGCTCCTCGAGTACGTGGGTTTGCTCGTCAATGGCGAATGGCGACGAGTGCCGCTGCCGCGTCGCGCGGCCAACGAGGTGCTTGCAACGACGCGGCTGTTCTTCGGCACGGAGGCCATTGAGTACCGCCTGCCAAGCGAGACGCGGGTCGGGGCCATGCTCGGAATCAAGGAATATCCGACTCCGACTGTAGTTGGAATGTACGACCGGCTGCTCTCGGCGCCGTTCCCGCTGGTGCTCACACAGTCGTTTGCGTTTCTCGCCAAGCAGACGAGCCAGGCGCTTCTACAGCGGCAGTTCAATAGGATGACGAATGCGGGAGACTTCGCCGTCTCGCAGGCGGATGAGCTGAAGGATGCGCTCGATGCCCTGACCAGCAACGAATTCGTCATGGGCGATCACCACTTCTCGCTGCAGGTGCTGTGTGATATGCCCGATCGCGCCCAGGACCAGGCGGCCTCGTTGCGCCTGAAGGTGTTGAACGATCATGTTGCGTTGGCGCGCGCGCTGCTGGCCGATACGGGCATGACGGTGGCTCGCGAGGACCTGGCCCTCGAAGCGGCTTTCTGGGCGCAACTGCCCGGCAACTTTCCAATGCGCCCGCGCAAGGCTCCCATCACCTCGCGCAATTTCGCCGCCATGGCTCCTTTCCACAATTTTCCCACCGGGCGCGCCGAAGGCAACCACTGGGGCTCAGCACTGGCTCTGTTGATGACGAGTGCGCGGTCTCCCTACTACTTCTCGCTGCATGCCAGTGATCCCGGCGATCACGAGGGTATGGGCCCGAAGGATACGGGGCACACGTTCATCTGCGGTCCGACGGGTTCCGGCAAGACCGTGTTTATCGGGTTTCTGGTGGCCATGCTGGATCGACAGGGGGTTACACAGATCATCTTCGACAAGGATCGGGGGCTGGAGATCCTGGTCAGGGCGCTGGGAGGCGAGTATCTGCCGCTGTCCAATGGCGTACCGACGGGATTCAACCCGCTGCAGCTTCCGGCTACCGCTGCGCATGTCGAGTTCCTGAAGGTGTGGCTGCGAACCCTCGTACGCCCAGGTGGCGGCCGCGCCCTGACTGCTCGGGAAGAGGCCGACCTGGATCAGGCATTGCACGGAACACTGGCGCTCGATCTGCCTGCGCGGCGCCTCTCGAGGCTCATCGAATTCCTGGACCCCACTGACCTGGAAGGGGTTCACGCCCGCCTGGCGCGTTGGTGTGAAGTGAGCGAGGGCGACTACGCGTGGGTCTTTGACAACTGCGAGGACTCGGTCGTGCCGCGCATGCACGCGCATCCGGTGATCGGGTTCGATGTGACCGGCTTCCTGGATCACGAACTCGCCCGTGCGCCCGTGACGTTGTACCTGTTCCACCTGGTTCGCCAGCTCCTCGACGGCCGCAAGCTGGTGTGCTGGATGGACGAGTTCTGGCGGTTGCTGGCGGATCCTGCCTTCGAGAGCTTTGCAAAGGATGCGCCCAAAACGTGGCGGAAACTCAATGGCGTCATGTGTGTCGCCACGCAGAGTGCGAGCGATGTGCTGCAGAGTCCCATCAGCCGCACCCTCATCGAGCAGACACCGACGAAGGTGTTCTTCCCGAACAGCAACGCGAGCGCGGCCGAATACACGGGCCTGGGCCTGACGGAACGCGAGTTCAAGCTCGTGAAGGAGCAAATCGAGCCGGGCTCGCGGCATTTTCTGCTCAAACAGGGCACTCACAGCGTGGTCTGTCAGCTCGACCTGGCGGGTTTCGACAGCGAGCTGGCAGTGATCTCGGGCCGCCTGTCGCAGGTCAGACGCATGCAGCAGATCATGGTGACACAGGGACCGGATCCCAAGTGCTGGCTACCGCTGTTCATGGCTGGGGAGTGAGACATGTACCTGCGTGCTCTTTTGCACTCGCTGTGGGGTCTCTCGGCAGGGGTTTGCCTCCTGTCTGCGCCGGCGGCGCGAGCGCAGTTTGCCGTCATTGATGTTGGTGCAATAGCCCAGCTCATTGCGCAGGCACAAATACTCGAAGACCAATTGACCACGGCCCGCGATCACCTGGCACAGGCCCAGGCCGAATTCGTCTCGATCACCGGCGGACGCGGGATGGAGCGGTTGCTGAGCGGCACTCAGCGCAACTACCTGCCGGCCAATTGGGCCGATCTTCAGGGCGTAATGGGGTCCTCCGGGGGCCTCTACGGCGCACTCTCAGGTGGGGTCGCCGCCACGGTGGCCGCGAACGCAATTCTCTCGCCGCAGGCGCTCTCCCTGCTTCCCGCCGACGTGCGCGAACAGATCGAGACCGCGCGCCGCCTGGCGGCTCTGCAACAGAATCTGACACGCCAGGCACTGGCCAACAGCAGTAACCGCTTTGGCTCGCTGCAGCAGCTGATCGACGCGCTTGCCGCTGCCGGGGATCAGAAAGCCGTGCTCGATCTGCAGGCACGGGTCAGCGCGGAGAACTCCATGCTGCAGAACGAGCACAGCAAGCTGCTGACACTCTTTCAGCTCGTGCAGGCCGAGGAGCATGCAAACCGGCAGCAGGTGCTGGAGCGCGCAGTGCTGGGGCACGGCCAATTCGCCACCCGCTTTCAGCCACTGCCCTGACATTCGACACCAAGGAGGCCGCCATGGGATTTTTCGAAACCTTCTGGACCTGGCTGAATACCCAGCTGGCTACGTACATCGGGGACAACATGGCGCATGTCTCCGCGGCCATGGAGCCGGCCGTCGTCACTCTCGCTACCTTGTACGTAATGGTCTGGGGCTATCTGCAGCTCACCGGGAGGATCGAAGAGCCATTCGTGCCCGGCCTGAAACGCATAGCGACGATCGCGTTGGTGTTGGGAGCCTCGCTGCGCGTGGGGCTGTACAACACGGTCATTGTCGATACGTTCTACCAGGCGCCTACCCAGCTGGGTGCGGCCATCATCGGCGCCTCCGACCCGGTCCGCACCATCGATTCGATCTGGGAGCGGGGTGGGGCGGTCGCCGGATTTCTATGGAGCAACGGTGGCGTGTTCCACGGTGACTTTGGTTACTACATCGCCGGAGTTGTCGTATGGGTGCTCATGGGACTGCTGTGTGTCTATACGATGTTCCTGATCGCACTGTCGCACGTCGCACTGGCAATACTGCTCGCCCTGGGGCCGTTCTTCATTGCGATGCTGCTGTTCGAGAGCACCAAGCGGCTGTTTGATGCCTGGCTCGCGCAGCTCGCCAACTATGCGCTGATTACCGTGCTGACGATCATGGCCGCAGCGCTTTTGCTGCAGATTGTCGATACGTATGCCACAAAGACCGCCGCTCGCGGCGCCGCCATCGTGACTGTCGATGCCTTGAACATGGTGTTGGTCGCGGTGCTCGTGTTCCTGTTCATGCGACAAGTGATGCCTGTCGCCTCGGGTCTGGCGGGCGGTGCGGCATTCAATACGTTCGCAACCATGAGTCGCGCCGCCAACTGGAGCGCACGGGTCGGCGGGGACGCCATGCGGTTTGGGAAAAGGACTACCGCTGTACTGCTCAACAGGAATCAGGGCTGATCCGGGCCCAACCTCCACTCACGCGCCAAGGAAGGCACATGAAGACAATCTTCGTAGTTGGAACGGCAATTCTGATCGCTGCGTGCTCGAGCCCCGCGGTCCGCTGCCGGGGTGCTCTGCAGCCGATCAACAAGCCTGGTGCGGCTTCCGGTGAGCCAACGGCAGCGCCAGCGGAGCCACGCCCGTGAAGACTGATCCGGCACTGGAACGCTACCTGAAGGAGGCCATCTCCTGGGACAGCGATCGCGAGGCGCAAACAAAGCGCAGCGAGCGAACCGCCTGGTGGGTGGCAGGGGCGGGGTGGCTCTGTGCCATTGCAGGCGCCGTGGCCCTGGCTCTTCTCATGCCGTTGAAGGGCGTCGAGCCTTTTGTGATCCGCGTAGACAACAGTACTGGGATAGTCGACGTCGTACCGGTCTACCTGGGCCATGCACCCCTGGACGAGGCTGTTACCCGCTACTTCCTGACGCACTACATCCTGGTCTGTGAGCGGTTCAACCTGGTGACCGCCGAGAGCGACTACGAGGAGTGCGGCGCCTTCCATACTGCGCAACGCAATCAAGCCTGGTATGCGCTGTGGAATACCAACAATCCGCGGTCGCCCCTCAATGTGCACAAAGATGGCAGCAGCGTTCGTGTGGAAGTGGAGTCGGTCAGCTTCTTCAAGCGGGCCAGCGGTGTCCAGGATCTTGCGCAAGTCCGTTACCTGAGAGCGGAGCGCCCGGGCGGTGGGGCTGCCGAACGCGTGACTCACTGGATCGCGACGGTCCAATACGCCTATTCCGCACCATCGAAGGACCCGAGGACGCGCCGATGGAATCCCCTCGGTTTCAAGATCATGGAGCTGGGGTCTGAGCCTGAAGTACTCACGACACCAGTGGCGACTTCCAACACCGAATTTGCGGGGTCAGTGCAATGAGCTGCGTGTCGGGTGAAGTCGGGATGCGCTGTGCTGGTTTGGCGATCTTCGCACTGCTCTGTGTCCGCGCCGCGCTGGCAGAAACGGTTCCACTGCGAGGCATCTCCGATAGCCGGATTCGCACGGCGATCTATGACGGTAACGAGGTCTATCGCATTCACGGCTATGTGGGCTACGAAATCGATCTCCAGTTCGAGACGGGCGAGTACTTCGTGGGGATTGGTACGGGCGACATCGAAGGCTTGTCATTCGTATCGCAGGACAATCATCTGTTCATCAAGCCAAAGGCGAAGAAAGTCAGCACAAATCTGACCGTGGTGACCACGCGGCGGCCCTATCAGTTCGCCTACACAGCGTCCACCGTAAGTCCCCGGGATGCGGATGACGACGTGATCTTCGCGGTGCGGTTCAGTTATCCACCGAGTCCCGGCGATGTCGTCGCAGATGGAATCAGCAGGATGCTTCAACAATCCGCCGCCGGGCGCGCGCGAAATTTTGACTATGGGTATTGCGGCAGTCCGGCGGTGAAGCCAGTCGCAGCTTCGGACGACGGAGTCCATACACGGTTGCGATTCGCCGCCAAGGCGGAGCAGCCCGGGATCTTCGCTCTCAATGACGACGGATCGGAGTCCTTGCTCAATTTCAGCATGGATGCGGACGACGTCGTCATACATCGCGTGGTGCGGCAGCTCATTGTTCGTCGCGGCAGGCTGGTCGGGCGAATCGTCAACAAGGCGTTCACCGGGTCGGGCGAACGCCTGGAATCCGGGACGGTGTCACCAACCATCGAACGGGTTGGCGAGGAGCGACGCCCATGACACGAAGTGCAGCGACACCGGATCGTGGCTCTGCTGCCGGCAGCCGGACTGCGGCGGAATCGGCAATCGAAGATTCGGTGCGTGGCGAGAGGGGTCAGCCATTCGTGAGTGCGACCCGTTCCTTGCAATCGAGGGTCAGCAGCATCATGGCGTGCGGCCTGATGATCATCATGGGCGCGGGGATGCTCACGTGGTACTACACCAACGCGCTCTCGCGGCAGGCGCGTGCGAAGCTCAGCGCTCAAACCGCGGTGTCGCACAGGGCGCAAGGTGAAATGCCCTTGCCGGCTCTGGATGGATTTAATTCTGTCAAGACGGTCGCTGCGGACTTACGACATGAAATCGCTGACGCCCAGGCGGACGCACAACGTCCGTTCGCCGGATCTAAACCGTCAGCTTCGGATACGGAGCTGCCCGCGCAGTCTCCACCGTCGGCGCCGCCGCAACTACCGTTGATGCTCGCCCAACCAGGTTGGGCGGTTGGAAGCCGAGTTGCTCAATACGGCCGCGCCGCGCATAAGTCGGCGGAGCAAGTTGAGCAGGAGCGCTTGCTGTCCGGCATGGTGTTTGCGCGCGAGTCGGTGGCTCGGCCGGCTGCCGCCGGCGCCGCACCCGTCAGTGCCGATGTCAGCGATATTTCCAATTCCAGCGCATTTGGCGCCGCCAATGTCAGGGCCACCGAGGGCAAATGGCCCGATGGTGACATCGCACCGCTCCTGCGAGCGACTGCGACCGCCTCAGCCCGCGCCCAGATCCTGCCGACCCGAAGATTTCTGTTGGCCAAAGGCGCATTCATCGATTGCACGCTGGAGACCGCGATCGACTCGACGCTGCCCGGCATGACGACCTGCATAACGGCCACAGACACGTTCAGTTCGGACGGAACCGTGGTGCTGCTCGAACGGGGGACGAAACTGATTGGGGAGACGCGCGGACAGGTGCGGCAGGGTGTTGCCCGTGTGTTTGTTTTGTGGACCGAAGCTCGCACACCGACCGGCATCGTCGTTCCTCTCGACTCGCCGGGTGCGGATGAGCTAGGGCGCTCTGGGCTGGCGGGCGAGGTGAATCGTCATTTCTGGGACCGATTCGGAGCCGCGATACTGATTTCGACCCTCGACGGCGCTGTGCAGGCGGCAGTGCAATCCGCCAGCCGCGGCGGGGGGCCGGTGATCTACAACCCCTCGAGCACCGAGAGTGTCGTGACGGACGTCCTGAAGGGCTCCGTCAACATTCCACCCACCATTACGAAGCGCAACGGTGACCGGATCCAGGTCTTCGTGGCTCGCGATGTCGATTTCAGGTCGGTTTATGAGCTGCGCCCCGTCGCAACGGCGCGTTGAAATGAGCATGGCGCTGGGAACCGAGGGTGTGACGAGGCCGGGCACGCTCGTGCAACAGGCGACTCACCAGGCCGTGACTGCGCCTACAGTCGACGTATCGGCGCTTCGCCTGACACTGCGCGCCCTGGAGCCATTGCTGGCTGACCCAGAGGTGACCGAAGTCTGCATCAACCGCCCTCAGGAAGCCTTCATTGAGACGGGCACAGGGTGGCGGCGCGAGTCTTTGCCGTTCGCGAGTTTCGATTGGTGCCGGCGATTGGCAAAGCTGGTCGCCAACTCAACGCGCCAGCGCATTGACGAATCCTCGCCACTACTGTCGGCATCGCTGCCAGGCGGAGAGCGAATTCAAATCGTATTGCCGCCCGCGACGACCCAGGGCTGCGTGGCCATCACCATCCGGCGTCCTTCTGATGAGGCCTGGTCGATCTCCGATCTGTGCCGGCGCGGGATATTCCGGATGACGCGCCGCGCGACGCAGTCACTGGACGAAACGGAGACCCACCTGCTGGGGCTGCTGGCGCAAAAAGACTACGAAGCCTTCATGCGCCTCGCCGTCGTCAGCCGCAAGAACATCCTGGTGTCAGGCCCGACCGGGTCCGGAAAGACGACCTGGACTAAAGCGCTGATCCGGGAGATACCCGCGGAAGAGCGCCTGGTCACGATCGAGGATGCGCAGGAACTGGTGCTCGACCGACATGCAAACCACGTGCGTCTCTACTACAGCAAGGACGGCCAAGGGCTCGCGCGCGTCACCCCCAAGCAGCTGCTCGAGTCGTGTCTGCGGATGAAGCCCGATCGCATCCTGCTCGCCGAGCTGCGCGCCGAGGAGGCATTCGACTATTTGCGCAATGTGAATTCAGGTCATCCCGGATCCATAACCAGCGTACATGCAGCGAGCGCGGAGCTGGCCTTTGAGCAACTGGTGCTCCTGGTGAAACAGAGCAATGGAGGGCGCGAGCTCGCCCGAAGCGACATCAAGCAGCTGTTGTATTTATTGGTGGACATCGTTGTCCAGTGCGGAATCGAGCGTCACGAGCGTTTCATCCGCGAGATCTGGTACGACCCCGAGCGAAGGCGCGGCAATCGGGTTGACTCGTGAGCGCGCTGACTCATGGATGGTCCGGGCTCGTGCTTGCGTACGCCGCCGTCGAAGTACCGTTGGCTACAACACTCATCCGCCGTGGCGTGGAGCTTGGAAGGGTGTTTGCGTCTGCAGCGCTAGCGGTGCCTCTCACGGTTGCCGCCGGAATCGGGACAGCCGCAATCAATCCGCTACTCCACGATTTCGGCGTCAGCAGTGGTAGTGCCCTTGAGTTTGTGGTCGGAGTAGGGGTCAGCGCCGGCATTGGTTACGCTGCTGCCCGTGGTCTTGCCCGCCCCGCCGCGCCCGCGAGCGTTCATCAACGGGGGACGGTCATTCACGATGCGCAACCAGAGTCCGTTTCGAGTCTCGGCCGGGCTGAAACGCCGGCCACGCCACAAAACGCCTCTCGATCACACGTCGAGCAGCATCGTCGAGGGAATTCCCGTGCGCGAAGCGATGAGGCCATAACGCTGGCGGGTATCCCCCTTGCCCCCCTCGACGAGACCAAGCATTTCAAGCTCATTGGGACTACCGGCACAGGCAAGAGCACCGCCATCAGGGAACTGCTTGCAGGCGCACTCCAGCGCGGCGATCGCGCCATCATCGCCGATCCTGACGGCGGGTATCTCGCACGCTTCAAGGACACCTCACGGGGTGACGTGGTACTGAACCCATTCGATCCTGATTCCCTGAAGTGGGATCTGTTTGGCGAGATCAACAATGCCTACGACATTGATCAGCTCGCACGCTCACTTCTTCCAGATCAAGGTGGTCCGGACAAGAGCTGGATCAGCTATGCCCGGACCTTCTTCGGCTCGGTGACACGGCAAGCTCACGAGGCCGGTGTTACGGACATCCGCGAGCTGTACAACCTGCTCGTCGTGGCAGACACGAAGGAGCTTCGAGGCTTCCTTGCAGGTACGCCCGCTCAGCCCTTCCTGGAGGAGCACAACGGCCGGATGTTTGACTCGATCCGATCGGTCACGAGTTCCGCTGTCGGGTCGCTCGAATACATAGCACAGCAGACGACCGCCCCGCTGTCCATCCGGCGCTGGGTGCGCGAAGGATATCCGGCGAATGCGTCTGGCGCTCCCAGCACGCTTGCACCAGCGAGCAACGAGCGCACAGGCGGTGTGCTGTTCATTCCCTACAAGGCAGGGCAAATCGCAGCGCTGCGCTCGACGATCTCAGCATGGATGCGCCTCGCAATCTTCGAAGCCATGAGCCAGCCCGAAGGGGACCAGCGACTCTGGTTCGTGGTCGATGAGCTGGATGCGTTGGGACAGATCGATGGCCTCAAGGACGCCCTTGCACGGTTGCGCAAGTTCGGCGGCCGGTGTGTCTTGGGATTTCAGTCCATTGCGCAGGTATCCAGCACCTACGGCAGTGGGGAGGCGCAGACCATTGTCGAAAATTGTGGCAACACGCTCATTCTGCGCTGCTCCGGCAGCGACCACGGGGGAACCGCTAACTTTGCCTCGCGACTCATCGGTCAGCGTGAGGTTTTGCGCACCAACAGGTCCCGCAGCCGCCGCCCAACCGACCTTCTGTCGTCAACGACCCTGTCAGAACACGTAGGAATCGAGCCTGCCGTGATGGACTCGCAGATCGAGCAGCTACCCGACCTGTCCGGCTACCTGAAGCTCGCTTCAGTACCCAACTGGCAGCGCGTCGCATTGGCGGCGCCCGCAGATTCCAGCGGCAGTCGGGCAAGTGCGCAAGCCATGAGTTTTTGGCGCCAGTGGCGAGCCAACAATACCAGCGCGCAAAAGAGCTCGTCCCGGGGTCCGGCGAGCGAGTCGCTGCGCCCGGCTCCACCGGTATCCCGCGACGGTGCTGATTACGAATAGGGCTGCGTCATGGATGACACCACGATGAAGTTGGGGCTGCTCATGGAAGCAGCCCAGGCCAATCAAAAGGCCGCCGAATCCAGCCTCAAGAAACTGAAGGCAGCCACGAATGAGCTTGCCACAGTTGTGCGGGAGGAGGTCCATCGGGTGGTGATGGAGGAACTGCATTGCCTTGCAGCCGACAGCAAGCGCGCATCGGAGGCGCTACGCGCGGTGCGACGCGCAGCAAACGTGCAAGCGTTGGTGTGGAGTGTCGGCATGACCATCCTGTGCTCCGCAATTGCGCTGGCGCTCGCATGGTGGATCATACCTTCTCGAGCCCAGATCGCCGCGCTCCGCGCGAGACGCGATGAGCTTACAACCCAGATTGCAAATCTCGAAGAACGCGGCGGGCGCATGGATCTGCGGCGTTGCGGAGACGGTGCGCGACTGTGTGTCCGTGTCGACCGGAAAGCACCGATCTACGGAGATCAATCAGATTATCTGATCGTCAGAGGTTATTGATGCCATGGAATGGTACAAGCGTGGCGCCCGGGTCGAAACGGGGCGTGTATGGGGCCGGATGCCCACTTTCAGAGGTTGGATCGGCCGCCGGCCGCTGCAACTCGCCGGTTTGGCAGTGGGGCCGGCGGATGAGACCAAGCATTTCAAATGCATCGGGACGACGGGGACAGGCAAGTCCACGGCCATCACCGGGCTGTTGGAAGGAGCGTTGGGGCGCGGCGATCGGGCTGTCTTCGCTGATCCGGATGGCGGCTACCTGGCGCGCTTCCATGATCGCAGCTGCGGGGATGTCATCCTCAATCCCTTCGATCCGCGCTCGGTCAAATGGGATCCGTTTGCCGAAATCCACACTGCATACGATGTCGAGCAGTTGGCTAGCGGGCTCATCCCCTCGACCGAGGATGCGTCGAGCCGCGAGTGGCGGGGCTATGCCCGCACCTTTCTCAGCGCAGTAGCCAATCGCTGCCATCACAACGGCGAGCGCGATGTCGCCGAGCTGTGGCGATTGCTGGCCATCGCCTCCGCTCGGGAACTGCGCAGAGTGGTCGCCGGCACTCCAGCACAGCCGTTCCTGGATGCCGACAACGCCCGCATGTTCGGTTCGATCCGCTCGGTTACAGGATCGGCAGTCGCCGCGCTGGCGTACGTAAAGGCCCAGCGGGCGGCATCGTTCTCCGTGCGCAATTGGGTCCGTACGGGTTCCGGTTCGCTCTTCGTTCCCTACCAGGCGAATCAGATTGCGGCGCTGCGTTCGATCATTGCGACCTGGATGCGGCTCGCGATCTTCGAGGCGATGACCCGCCCCGAGGAAGATCAGCGTCTGTGGTTCGTCATCGACGAGCTCGATGCGCTCGGAGCCATCGACGGTCTCAAGGACGCGTTGGCGCGACTACGTAAGTTTGGAGGGCGATGTGTCATCGGGTTTCAGTCGATTGCGCAGGTGTCCAGCACGTACGGTGCGGGCGATGCCCAGACAATCGTTGAAAACTGCGGCAATACGCTGATTCTGCGCTGCTCCGGCAGCGACAACGGGGGCACTTCGCATTTTGCATCGCGCCTGATTGGCGAGCGCGAGATTGTTCGCCGTCAGACCTCACGGGGCACAGATCGCGAGGCGTCGCTCATCTTCAAAGGATCCCGACGCTCGACCAACGTCAGCGAGCAGCACGTCATCGAGGCGGCAGTAATGCCCTCGGAGCTCGAGCAACTGCCTGACTTGTCAGGGTTCCTGAAAACGGCATCGTCGCGTGCCTGGCGGCGTGTCCGAATTGCCCGTCAACCGCGGTAGGCGCGCGCGCGCCTCCACCGGTACACGCCATGGCAATTTTCCGACTGCAGGTCACTCCGATCGCGCGCGGCGACGGACATAGTTCGGTGGGTGCCGCCGCGTACCGGGCCGGTGAAAGGCTACGGGACGATCGGACCAACGAGGTACACAATCATTCGAGGCGCAAGGATGTCACTCACTCCGAAATCATGCTCCCGGCGGCTGTGTCCGGCGAGAACATGGATTGGGCACGCAATCGTGCCAGCCTCTGGAACACGGTTGAGAATGCCGAGACGCGCAAGAACGCGCGGGTTGCCACGGAGATCCAGGTAACACTCCCATTCGAGCTGCCACCGGCGCGACGGCTGGAAATGGCACGCACGCTTTCCCAGGAAGTGGCCGACCACTACAGGGTCGCAGTTGATCTGGCCGTCCATGATCCCCGTCCGTCGGGTGACCCACGCAACTTCCACGCGCATCTTCTATTGACAACCCGAGAGGTGTCGTCGGCCGGGTTGGGAGCCAAAGCGGGTCTGAATATGCAGACCAGCGAACGAGTGCGACTCGGATTGCCGAATGTTTCGCAGGAGTTCACAGCAATCCGCGAACGCTGGGCAACGATCACGAACGAAGCGCTCAAGGAGGCGAATATCGAGGCGCGTGTTGATCACAGGTCGTTGGCCGAGCAGGGGATCGATCGCGAGCCAGGACCCCACATCCCATTTGCCGCCTTCAAGATAGAACGCACTGGAAAGCATAGTGAAGTCGCCGAAGCCATCCGCGCCGACTACAACGCGCGAGTTCAGGCGCGCCTGGATCGTGCCGCGGAGCGCCCCGAGCCTGCCGTTGTGGAGCGCACCGCTGCTGTTGGTGGTGGGGCGAGGAACCTGGAAGACGTTCGGCGTGAGGCGAGGGAGAACTGGCTAAGAATGCGCGCAGAGAAAGGCGGGGATACCGCACGCTCAGCACACGACTCCACGCCCCGAACACGCACACCAGCTCCTGACGATGACTATCAACCGTAGTCGCCGCTTGCGCGGGAGCCAGGCCACGGCGGACGCATTGGTCTTACCGCGCGAATACCGGCTCCAATTTGCCGCCTGTTATGCTTACTCACCGAAGGGCGACTCAGAAGTCTCCGAACGGTCCCGCCAGCTGTGCACCAGGGTCAAAAACGGCAGCACAAAATGGCTCAGATCCTATGTAGCGAGCATTCACCAGGAGGTTACGCGAAAGCGTCAATTTTGCAGTTTTTTCACCGGGCACACCCTGCTGGTCCCCATCCCAAACAGCCCCTCGTCCGCGCAGACCTCCGTGTGGGTTGCGCGGCGCCTCGCACTGACTCTGCAGGAAGCCGGCTTGGCTGAGGATGTCTGGACCGGCCTGCGGAGGGTCAGTTCAGTGGACAGATCGTCATCGGCTTGGATGTGGGAGCGACCCACCGTGCAGCAACACTATCGATCTTTCGCCGTAATTCCGTCGCCGAGACCTCCAGCCGGCATCGTGCTCGTCGACGATGTCATCACGAAGGGTCGCACCTTGGTCGCAGCAGCGATGCGGCTACACGAAGTCTTTCCGAAGGCCGATATTCGTGCCTTCGCGCTCGTAAGAACGATGGGTTTGATCCTCGACGTTGAGCGCCTGTTCGATCCCTGCGAAGGGGTGATCCAGTGGAATGGGAATGATGCTTACAGGGATCCGTAGCCCCCTAAGTGCTCGCTTCCTCAGGCACCCCGTCGAAGAATTCGACAATCCCCGTTTCCAGCGAATACTCGGCGCCCACCACCAACAGCCCCTCAGTCTGGATCAATGTCTCGATCACCTGTGACCCATGGCGCAGGTGAGCCGCCGACGCGCGCACGTTCGCGCGTACGGCATGATGCACAAGCGAGTCATAGTCATAACGCAATCCCGTTTCCAGCAATCCTTCGACAGAGGGCCTGACGCGATTGACGATGGAGTCCACATTCCGCGAGCGCTTCTCAGTGGGGCCCTGGAGGTGTTCCAACGTTGCCTGGATGACGCCGCAACTGGAGTGACCCAGCACGACCACCAGCCGGGTCTTGAATCGCTCCGCAACGAACTCGACACTGCCGATTTGGGACGGTGCAACGATGTTGCCGGCCACCCGGATCACAAACAGGTCGCCGAGTCCCTGGTCGAAGACGATCTCCACCGGGACCCGCGAATCAGAGCACCCCAGGATCGCGGCAAACGGCTCTTGCCCGTTGGTGAGCTCCGCCCGGCGGCGCGGGCTGATGAGGGATTCGGAGCTGCGAGTGTCATCGACAAAGCGACGGTTGCCTTCTCGCAGGCGTTGCAGGGCTTCGCGGGCTGGGATCATAGTTCAGTTCAGGCGCGGGTGACGCAGACCCAAGGGAACGCTCATTCTGGGGGTATCCTGCCGCCAGGAGCAACCAGAGAAAATCACGCATGACCTTTCGGCGCCGCTCTACGTCGAACGTCCCAGAGGACATCGACACAAAGGGGGAATGCCCGTGAATCGGCGCCAGTTTTTTGCCGCGGGTGGTGGGCTGACTGCGGCAGCGCAGGCTCTGTCTGCACGGACAGCCCCTCACTCAGCCGATCAGCCGTCGTTCAAGACTGTCAACCTGCAGGCGGATGGCCTCGCCCTCAACCCGCGCGAATACGTCACCCTCCTGGGCAAGCTCGTGGAGGAAAGGCCGCTGCAACCGGACTACTACAGCATCGGAGGCGCAGTCGAGGAGTTGGAGCGCAAGTTCGCGCAATTACTGGAAAAGCAGGCAGCGATCTTCCTACCCACCGGCACCCTGGCGAATCATCTTGCGGTCAGGAAACTCGCGGGCGCCGATCGGCGGGTGCTGGTCCCGGCGATGAGTCATTTGTACAACGACAGCGGCGATTGCGCATCGACACTCAGTGGTCTGAACCTGATACCGCTCGCCGCCGGCAAAAGTACGTTCGAGCTGGCGGAAGTCAGGAGCTGGGTCGAGCGCTCCGCGGGCGGGCGGGTCGCGACCCCCGTCGGCGCGATTGTGATTGAGAGTCCCGTGCGCCGCAAAGACCATGAAATGTTCGATCCCGGCCAGATGGAGCAAATCAGCTCCTATGCACGCGAGCGCGGCATCAGGTTGCATCTGGACGGTGCGCGGATGTTCAGCCTTCCGTACCATTCCGGGAAAAGCGTCCGCGAAATCGCCGCCCTGTTCGATACGGTGTACGTATCGGTGTGGAAGCATTTCAACGGTGCATCCGGCGCAATCCTCGCCGGTAGCGACAGTTTCATCCAGGACATGTTCCATACCCGCCGCATGTTTGGTGGGTCATTGCCGCAAGCGTGGCCGCAAATCGCACTGATCGCCCAGTCGAGCCAAGCGTTCGAGGCAGACTATGCGCGCGCCTGGAAGTCAGCCGACGAGCTCATTGCACTCTTCGAATCCGACAGGCGTTTCAAGGTCCAGAAGCTCCCCACGGGCACGAGTCGTTTCTTTCTGACTGTCGCAGGTACGGCCCCTGCAGCGCTGGTTGAGCGACTGTCGCAAAAAAGTGTCGTGCTGGCACACCCACAACCCGAGACCGGGATGATTCCGGTACAAGTAAACCCCACACTCCTGCGCACCACGCCCGCGGCGCTGTTCAGGACGATTGTGTCATCGCTGTAGTGCGCCGGTTACTTGGCTTGCGCCGGTGCGCATGCGGGGGCGCATCCGGCGCGGCATATACCACCTCACCGCCAATGATCGTCATCAGCACGTGAGTGCTCAGAATCTGCGCCTGCGGAATTGTCATGATGTCGCGGGACAGCACCGTGAAGTCGGCCAGTTTGCCGGGCTCGATACTGCCGCGCTCTTTTTCCTGAAACGCCGCGTAGGCGGGGGAAAGCGACAGCATTTTCAGCGCCTGTAGGCGTGAAACCCGCTGTTCGAGATGCCAGTTGGCATCCGCGAAACCTTGTAACGATCTACGCGCGACGGCGGCATAGAACTCGATCAGGGGGTCGCCTTTCTCGACCGGCGCGTCAGTTCCCGCCGCCACGATTGCTCCGGAGTCGAGGAGGGAGCGCCAGGCATACGCGCCAGCGAGACGCTCAGGTCCCAGGCGGCTGGGCGCGAAATACAAATCGCCAATGGCATGCGAGGGTTGCATGGAGGCAATGACACCGAGGCGCGCGAACCGCGGAATGTCAGCCGGGCTCAGTATTTGCGCGTGTTCGATCCGCCAGCGCGGCTCGGCGACCGCGCGCTCTTTGACCGGAACGGCGGCAAATGCCCGCTCATACAGATCGAGCATGATGCGGTTGCCCCGATCGCCGATCGAGTGTGTTTCGATCTGAATTCCCCGGCGCAAAGCCTGCGTCAGGATGGGAAACAACTGTTCCTCGGTGTTGAGCAGGAGCCCGCTGGAGCCCGGAGAGTCGCTGTATGGCGCCAGGAGCGCAGCTCCACGGGAGCCGAGTGCACCGTCAATGTAGAGCTTGATACCTCGCACGGGCAGCTTGTCAGCGCAGCCGTGGAGGGAGGGTCCCTCGGACAGGAGCCGGTCTACATCCGGGCCAGGACCGTAGATTGCGTCGTACAGGCGCAGTTTGATCCGTCCCTGCCCATATAACTGGCAGATCTGCTCAACCTCGTGGAAGGAGTTGCCGGCAATCTGCAGTTGCGTCCAACCCAGGCGCACGCTGCGCTGTGCCCCCAGCTCGAGCGCTTGGGCTCGTTCCGCATCCGTGGGTGGCGGCAGCAGGTCCAGGACCATCTTCTGCGCGTTGTCGATCAGCATGCCCGTGGGTTCTGCAGCCGCATCCTTGAGGATGCTTCCGCCGGCTGGATCCACCGTGTTTCGATCGATTCCGGCCCGCTTCAGGGCCATGCTGTTGGCCACCGACGCGTGGCCATCCGCCCGCCGCAGAACCACAGGCCGGTCGGGGGCAGCTGCATCCAGATCCTGCCTGGTTGGAAACGCCGGCGGTGTCCAGCGGGACTCGATCCAGCCACGGCCAAACAGCCAGTCGCCGGGTTTTCCTCGTGTAGCACGCTGGCGCAGCTTGTTTTTCAGCTCCTCGAGGCTCGCCGTTCCTTCCAGGTTGAACGTCAGCTCGCGCTGGCCAATGTCACTCAGGTGCGCGTGTGCGTCAGTCAGGCCCGGCACCACTGTCACACCCTGTAGGTCGATTCGCTGTGCGTCCGCAGGTACGCGCCGCAGCACGTCGGCCGCCTTGCCCACAAACGTAATACGGCCCTCAACAATAACAACGGCTTCGGCGCGCGGCTGGCTGTCGGCCGCCGTGTAAAAATTGCCATTGGTGAGGAGCAGCGTCGCAGCCGGCACGGCGGCGGGAAAAGTTAACAAAAAGAGGACATTCAACCCGCAAAAACCTCCCAACATGGGGCGCGCGGCCGGCGCGTGGCGGGTCCGAAGGGGGGTGCGGGTGTCGATGTTTGGCATGCCTGCGGGTCCTGACAGGTGGCGGATGCGCAGTCTACACCGTGGCTCTTGACTTTTTGCGCGGCAGTCAGGTTGGCCCCTGTTGCATGGCGTGTGCGACCTTCGTCGCCGCGCTTGTCTGCGCAAAGCGGCGCCTCAGGTCCCAACTACCGGCGGTCCAACGTCGGCCGCGGCCGGCCCAACCACAGCAACCGGCGGCCAAACTCGTTACAAACTGCCACAAACCGGCAGGTGGGCGGGGCAAAACCGGGCGCCGCTCTCGTCCAACTGAGGTCCAACCGGGGTCCAACCGCCCCCAACCGGGGTGCAACCAGGCCTAACCGCGGCCCAACCGGGCCCCAACCACCCCAAACTCGGTCCAACCTGACCCAAACATGCGCAAAGTCTGATGCAATTCGCTCAAATCTACCCAAACACCACTGTCAGTCCGACCCACAGGTTGTGTATGATCGCGCCTTCGTTCAACTGTAATCTCGAGGAGAGACTGATGGCCAAACGTCCAACAAACAACGGAGCATCGTGGAGTGCCGGCGAATTGCGTACTTTGAAGCAGCTCGCCAAGGCCGGAACCGCCCAGGCGGCCGCCAAGCAGCTGGGTCGTACGCCTGCCGCAGTTCAGCAGAAGGCGATGCGAACCGGCATTTCGTTCCGCGCCGCGCCGGCGGGACGCGGACGCGCTGCCAAGAAGAAGTAAGCCGTACAGCGGGAAATAGCGTAAAAGCCCGGGTGGTCGGGTGTGCCTTTCGCAAGGGCGGGCGCGCACTTCGACCACACGGATGGAACCACTTCGGTTGGAAAGGAATCGCCCGGGTTTTCCCCTGAGCCACTGCAACAAGAGTGGCAATTGCCGCCCTGGCGCCGCCAGGCCCAGGGCCACGCATTGTCTGATCTTGCCGACGGCCTGCCGCTGACAGCCGGTTTTGCCGCGGCGCATGAGATCGACGCAGCTGTCCTACCTGCGCTCCTTTCGGTCGCTTCGGTCCGATAACTGACTACCCGTGGGTGTGGCGTTCGGCGCAAGACGCCGCCGTCACAGTGTCCTCTGGTCGGGCGGGGGAGGCACGTACTGATATAGCCAGGTCTCGGAAAGCGCCTGGCCGTCCAGGGACAGGAACAGCCGCAGGTTGACCGGCTCCACGCTGTCATCCGTCAACGCCAGATCGAACATTGCGCGCCATTGCCGCAACGGTACCAGTGGCCGTGCGGAAGTTATTTCAACGCGCCCTCGCGATGCCGAAATCATCGGCGTCACGCGCGCGGAGTCGGGAACGAGAGCCAGGTCGCCACCGGCGAAGTCGACCACGAAACGCCACGAGAAGTGGGTGCGCTTCTGCCCGACGATTCCTCCGATCCCGGTACGCGTGGCACGCACGGTGGCCAGGTTCGGTCCCACGGGATTGTCGCGCGTCCAGTAAAGTTTGTAGCCGTAGAGGTACTCCTGGCCCTTCTGCGGCTTCGCCGCCGGAGTCCAGAACGCGACAATGTTGTCCATCACTTCGTCGCGGGTGGGTATCTCGACCAGGGTGACGGCGCCTTTGCCCCAATTGCTCTTCGGCTCGACCCACACGCTCGCACGCTTTTCGTAGAACACACCGTCGTCCTGGTACTGCTCGAAGTTCCGCTCGCGCTGCATCAGGCCGAAGCCATGCGGACTGTCGTCCGCGTAGCTGTTGACACGCACGGATGTTGGATCCGTCAGCGGCCGCCAGATCCATTCGCCCGCTCCGGTCCAGATCTGCAGGCCGTCCGAGTCATGAATCTCAGGACGCCAGTCCTGCGAAGAGCGGCGATCGTTCTTGCCGCTGAAGAACATGCTCGTGCCCGGAGCGATGCCAACACGCTCGATCTGCTTGCGCGGATACAGGGCGGCGTCCATGTCCATGACAATGGTGTCAGCGACATCGATGACGAAGCGGTACGCCCCGGCAACGCTCGGTGAATCGAGCAGCGCGTACACATTCAGGCGGCTCGAATTCTTCTGCGGCCGCTCGAGGTAGTAGGCTGTGAAGTCCGGGAATTCCTCCGGTGTGGGCATTCCACAGTCGATCGCAAGTCCGCGATGCGACATTCCGAACTGCATCTCGCCATCCACGGCGCGAAAATAGGACGCGCCCTGAAATGCGGCGATGTCCCGGATCCAATCCGTGTGGAAGAGGATGCGGAAACCGGCAAATCCCAGGCTGGGTGGCAACTGGCCCGAGGCCACGCCGGCCCGGCTGTAGTCGTACATGGCCGGATCGAACGCAATCTCCTGCGCCTGTCCGTCCTGCACGAGATACATGCGCACGGGCTTGTTGCTGCGGAAGCCGAGGTGGGCAAACTGGATGCGAAAACGCAGATCGTCGCCGGCCCAGAGGGAATGCTCGTCGCGGAACCTGATTGACTGCCAGTGGTCCCAATCCAGTTGAGCGATGGCGGGCGGCAATTGATCCGGGGGAGCCTTGTAGGGCGCATCCGCCAGGGTCTTGGCCAAACCTTTGAGCCTGGCGTAGTCAAAGGGCTGCGGCACGCCGCGTTGTTTGAGAGGTCCCGGCTTGCCCGAGGGCGCCGCCGCGGCGCCGAACGCCCATGAACAGGGCACTGCCATCGATATTGCGGCGACTCCGGCACGCAATAGTTTTCTTCTGGACACTGGCTTTCTTCTAGACATTTGAGATAACCAAGGGGTATTCGCTCCTGAAGTCCGGGGCAACGTGAGCACCGGGGACGCAGAAATTGTACCTGCGCGCAGCGGCGGTTCGTAAGCCCGTTATGTCATCAGGAGGCCGGCCCCGTCGCGCTTTATTGCTACTATCGTGCGCAGCGGCCAAGAACCAAAAGACGACCGCGCCTTCACCGGGAGAAGATCCTTGTCTCGACGCTCGCACACGGGCAGTCCGACGCCAATCGCGGTCGGCGCCTCCGTTTTGTTCCTGTGCATTTCCGGCTTGATGAGCGCAGCGGCCCACGCCACTGCTGCACCTACGAAACCGACATTTACACCGGCTGCGTTGGGAGGGTTCGTCAAGGACACGGCCCTGGCCAGGGTTCTCGGGGAGACGCTCTTCCGGGACACCGTGGATGTCATGTCCGACCCGTCAATTTTACCGGCGGCGGCTGCAGAGACCTCCGGCGCTGCAGAGCAGTTTCATGACAACAGTGCCGCAGGCCAGGTTGCCCGCACGGTGCTGGCTCATCAGTCTTTGGACAAGTACCTGTGGTTGATCCGCCAGGCCTACGACGATTCGCTCTGGAAGGGCGGCGACCGCGTGCGCATCGAGCAGCATTTCGCACTGATCTGGCGCACGTCCATCATGCTCTACGAATCCACCCAGAACGCGAGCCCGAACCGCGTCCGCGTCTGCACTCCCGCCGCCGACGGCGAGAGCTTCGATTGTCGCGATGAGATCGAGCGGGCAAAAATAGTGCCCATTCCCGCGCAAGCGCCGCTTCTGGGGCTGCTGCACCAGCCCAACGTGGGCTAAAGGTAGCGGTCGAACCACTCGATCGTGCGCCGCATGGCATCGGCTGTATGTTCCGGATCGCGCAGGCCATGACCTTCACCGGGATAGATCATCACCGATGTTGGAACACCGAGCTCCTTGAGTGCGTGCCAGAACTCCTGCGTCTGCGCGGCCGGGCACTCGATGTCGCGTTCACCAACATATGCAAAAGTGGGTGTGCGGACATTCCGGATGAAGTTGATGGGTGAGGACTTCGCATACACCGCCGGGTCCTGGTAAACCGACCCGCCGAAGTAGGGCAACATCCACGCATCGATGCCGTTCTCGCCGTAGTACGACACCCAGTTGCTGACGCCCGCCACCGCGACCGCCGCCTTGAAGCGATGGGTCTGTGTCACCGTCCACATCGTCATGAAGCCACCGTAACTGCCACCGGTGATGCCCAGACGTGCCTCATCAATGGGTGCAACTTTCTCGGCTGCATCAATTCCCGCCAGGATATCGCGCAGGTCCCCATGGCCGAAATCGCGCACATTGGCGGCCGTGAACTGCTCGCCCTGGCCGAAACTGCCCCGCGGGTTCGGCAGGAACAGCGCATAGCCGCGCTCCAGCAGCATTCGCTGCAAGCCGGGGCCCTTGAAGGAGGGTACGGCTGCGGCTGCGGGCCCGCCATGAACGGTGGTCAGCAGCGGCAACTTTGCGCTTAGCCGCTCCGGCAGCAACAACCAGCCCTGCACGTTGAATCCATCACTCTGCCACTGCAGGCTCTGCACGCGCGCGGGCATGCTCATGCCCGCGTTTACGGCGGTCAGGCTTTTCCACTTGCCGACTATGCCCGTCTGGATCTCAGGAGGGGTGGTGAACGACTCGCGGGAGGTCGCCGTCAGTCCCGACGGACACGCCAACGAAATACCGTTGTTGCCGTGCTCGAGGGTTTCGACGCCACTCCACAACACCCGCCCGGGTGCGGGTTGCCTGGCGGCGCCCAGGTCAACGAGCTGCGTCTTGTCGCCCGCCAGCTCCTCCACCAACAAATGATTTTTGCAGCTCCAGGCGAGCGACGTCGCAGAGGCCGGCATTGCGGGAGTAACGTTGGTCGCTTGCCCGCCGGCGAGCGGTAGTGTGTACACGTCCCCGCCTGTCGAGCCGAAGTCACTCATCAGGCCGGCGATGAATGCGACAGTGCGGCCATCGCGTGAGACTTTGGGCGCAGCAATCTGCTGGCGGATGTCGGTTGGGGCGTACAGCACCTGCCCTTGGCCGCCCTCAAAGGCGTACAGCTTCGCTGTCCACCAGTTCTGATCCCCGTCGCCGGGCGCCGCTGTCCCGACAAACCCCTTTCCGTCGGGACGCCAATCGTATTCGTAGACAAACAAGTCGGCAGGCGAGGCCCACTGCAAGTCGCCGCGATCGAGGATTGCGATTCGCTGTTCCGGTGGCGGCTGGTCCAGGTCGCCGGCCACGGCAGCGCCGGCCTCCGTCGGGCCCACCTCCTTGCGCGCATCCTGAATGGCCAGCATCGTAAGCCTGCCATCGGGCAGATACCGCAGCCCTACAATCGTCCCATTGAAGTCGATCTGTTTGGTCGGTGCGCCGCCATCGGGTCCTACGGTATACACAGCGTAGGTGTGGCTCCCGGGTCGACGCACTGTGAAGCTCAGATGATGGCTGTCGGGGCTCCACGCAGGAGAGCCCGGCCAACACTGCGGGATCCGGCCGCAAGGTAGCGAAATCTTCGCTTCCGCGCCGCTTTGTACGCGGCGGATCAACAGGTCCCGAAGCGCCGGATAGGACCCATTCACGGGCGAGTCGCCCTCTACAGAGGCCACAAAAGCGCCATCGGGAGATATCTCAACGCGTAGGAATCTATGCACCAGCCTCGGTTCAGAAGGCGATTGCGCGGCGTCCGCGACCTGTCCCGCATTCAAGAGAGCCGCCCGCATGCCGCACGCCACGATCGTCCGCAAAAGTATCCGGCTGAAAGGTGTCCGTGTGTCCATGGATACTCGCGTCAGTGTCATTCCCGTTTATCCATTATGATGTCCACCAATCGCGCAACGCCAGTCGGGAGCAATTTGTGCCCAATACGTCCTGGGTCAGCGTGGCGGCCTATTCGGACAAGATCTCCGCCGAAGCCATCCTCGGCCTGCTGAGCGGCGCAGGACTGCCTGCCTACATCAAATCGGACGAGCACGTACCCGGGCTCGGGTCCCACTTCTGCGTGTTCGTCCCGCTGGATCGGGTTCGCCAGGCGCAAAGGATATTGGAGCAGGGGCGCGTGTCAGAGAAGGAGCTGACAGAGCTCGCAACCGGAGAGAAAGCAGATGAGTAAACCAATCGCTGGGCGCACGGATGCAATCTTGTTGCCGTTGATGCTCGTCTACGGCGCCGCAAGCCTGCTGCATCACATGCACAACGCCGTTTACCTGCGCGACTATCCGCACCTGCCAGCGTGGCTGACGTCCGCTGGCGTAGTGGCCGCCTGGTTGGTGGTTGCTGCGACGGGTGTGCTCGGGTATCTCCTCTACTCGCGGATATCCCGAGTCGCCGGTTTAATCACGATCAGCGCCTATGCGGTGTTGGGTTTCGGCGGGTTGGACCACTACACGGTCGCGCCCATGTCTGCACATACAGTAGCCATGAACCTGACTATTCTGCTTGAAGTCGGGACCGCCGCCGTACTTCTGGTCTTCGTTGCACGGTCTGCGTCGGTGATGGCCGCTCGGCGGCCGCAGGCACAGAGCTGATATTCGTTACGTCTTCGGCTATTTTGCGCTGATGCACCTCTTCGCGATCGATGATGACGTTTGATGGCGCGGTGATACCGAGGCGGATCTGGTTACCGCTGAAACCGACCACCGTGATAACTACGTCGCCACCGATGCGCAGGGATTCGTTGGGACGGCGGCTGAGGATGAGCATGCGTTTCACTCCTTCGGGCGTTTAGTTCGTCGGGTAAGAAGGATGGCGTGATTTGGGCGGGTTACCAAGCCGTCGCCGTATACGATGACTCGAATCAGCGACGCACGGTCCCGATCTGTTCCGGCAGAGGAGTGTTATGACAACTCGAAAGCGCCGCGGCTTGGGATGTCACCGCAGCGCTTGCTAAAAACGCGCGGATTGCCTTCGCTGCCTGCTGCGGCTCGCATTGGAGCAGGCAGTGGGGAGCCTCGATCTCGACCAGGCTGACTGCGGGCGCCTGCTGCTGAATCAAACGCGCCGCCGCCTTTGGGATCAGCCGGTCATGCCGGCCCACGAGGCACATTATCGGCAGGCGGATGCTGGCAAGAGCCTCTCGAACGTCGCAGTCCGCAACCGCTTCGAGGCGGCTGCGAATGGTCTTCGCAGGCACGCCGGAAAGAATCCTCTGATGCAACTGGCGAATGGCCGGCGTGATCCAGCGGCCCAACACCAGAAAACGCGACAGCCGCAACGACAGACCGGTCCCATGAAACGCAAGAAAGGGCAGCAGGGGGCGGATGAATGCGAGCCGCGGGCGCGGATTGCCTGCGAACGTGCAGCAGAGAATGATTCCGGCCAGTCCCTGCGGAGCCTGCGCTGCCAGTGAAATGGCCACGGGGCCCGAAAACGATTCGCCCAACAGTACGTACGGTCCATCCGTGGGCAGTGCGGCGCGAACGAGTTGCTGACAGGTGGCATAGTCATAGGCACCTGCCACCGGATAGCGAACCACTCGCGTGCTGACTCCCTCTCCCAGTGCTTCCAACAGGGGCAAGAAGAAATCCCCTGTGCCATCCAGGCCGGGGAGGAGGACCAGGGTGTGCATGGCTTAACTCGCACTCATCCGTGCGCAGATTGCGGCCACTGCCTGCTCGGCGCTCGAGAGTGCTGTATCAATCACCCAATGATCTTCGCTCCAAGGTACATAGTGGCGCTTCAAGACGTCATCCCAGGTCGGCTGAGCCAGATCCGCTGTGGTCGCGCCAGCGGTGGCATGCGGTATCGCATCGCCACCAACCGCGTTCCCGGTTGCATCCCGTGCCGCCATCCAGGCCGCATGCCGTGCCTCCACCCGCCGCCGGTGCTCGAGCGCGTCCGAGCAGACGACTTCAATTTCGATTAACCGTGCCGAGAGCTTTGCGGCGATATTGCGCCACGCGTCGCGTGCTTCCGGCACAGGATTGACGGCATCTGCCACCACGATTTGCCCCACCGAAAGGTTCTCCCGCGCAAGTGCCATAGCAACCGCATAACCGGCAACGCCGATCTCGCCACCGGGCACTCCTGCCCGGATCGAGTGCTCAATGGTGTCAATCCGGACGTAGAACGCGCCCCGCCGCCGTGCAACCTCACGAGCGATTGTCGTCTTGCCGGTACCCGGCAAGCCTCCAAAGACAACGAGCATCGCCGATCAACCCTCGTATGAATGATACCGCCAGGGGCCCGCCGGAAAATCAGCGGCTCAGGCCCAAAGCGCCGCAAATTCTACGTCAACTGTCGTATGCTTTTGGGGATAGTCGTCATCCGCCGGCAAAACCGGTCGCGAGGCCTTCGGTTCGGCTGGGAGGGACCTGACGCATGATGTTGGATCTGTTTGAGAGCAGTGCCGAAGTCGAATCGCAACCGGAACCATTGGGACCGGGTGGAGTGATCCTGCGGGGAGCGGCGGCGCCCACCGTGGCACTGTTGCTGGCGGCCGTGGAGCGCGTGGTCGATCAGGCACCGCTGCGTATCATGACGACTCCCGGCGGATATCGCATGTCAGTCGCCATGACGAACTGTGGCGACGCCGGCTGGGTCACCGATCGCAGCGGCTATCGGTATGACGCGATTGATCCGCTCACCGGTCGTCCCTGGCCCGCGATGCCGTCCGCTTTCACGGATCTTGCCGCCGCCGCCGCCGCCGCCGCTACCGCCGGATTCAGTGACTTCTCCCCGGATGCCTGCCTCATCAACCGCTATGAGCCGGGGGCGCGTCTGTCGTTGCATCAGGACCGGAACGAGCGGGATTTCGGGGCACCGATCGTCTCTGTGTCCCTGGGTCTGCCGGCCATTTTCCTGTTCGGAGGCACGCAGCGCTCCGTTCGCCCGCGCCGCGTGCCGCTTGCGCACGGTGATGTTGTAGTTTGGGGCGGGCCGGCGCGGCTCAATTTCCACGGTGTGCTGCCCCTGAAGGAGGGCCATCATCCACTGTTGGGGTGCTGTCGGATGAACCTCACCTTTCGCAAGGCGCTCTGAGTGGAACATACGCAAGCACCCGCGGGCGGAATGACTCCGCCCGTGGGGTATCGGGCTTACTTCAACTCGGCGGTCTGCATGGTCTGCGAGCCGAGCACAGTGCGGATCTTGCCGCGAGCCACCTCCGACTGACTGGCCTTTTCGACGGAGCCCTCGACCTGGGCGCTGACCGCATCCAACTTAGCGCCGAGGCCGTCGAGCGCGGCCCAGTTTTTGAATTCGGTGACCAGGTAGATATCCGGATCATTCGGTCCGCGTGCCTCAACCACCAGGACCCGATAGCTGAGAATGAGTCCCGATTTTTTGGCTGCCTCCTCCTGCTTCTTCCAGGTTGATGCGAGCCACTGCATGTAGTCATCAAAATGGCCATCGACGGTGCGGATCGCTGCGACATTGACGACCGGACCGTCATTGTAATTGCGCCCGTCGGCGTACGAGAGTGTGCAGAGCGTAGTGCACAAGAGCAGGGCGCTGCCGATGCAGAAGCGTGTGCGAGCGGATGTCATACCGATTACCTCCGGGCGAGCTGATTCAAGTTCTTGGTATGTTGGCCGGAATCGGCGGAGGAGCCCGACCCGACTGCGGCCAGCTATCGTCGGCCGCGGCAATGCTACGCATCCCATGCACTCGCCGCACGCTGCGGTGCGGTATCCGCTCGTTATTTGGCGGCAGCTGCAACCTTCTCGTCTTGCAGGTAAGCGCGGCTCACAGTCCCCTTGGCTTTCGCCACCGGCAGAAGTGTTGGATAGAACTGCACGAACGTCGTGTCCACAGCCGCGTGGGCTTCATGGCACGCGTAGCATTCGGCGGGCCGCTTTATCGGTTTTCCCATCCCGGAGTCCTCCACGGCGAAGAAGCCCCACCCGCCGTCCAACCTTGCATCCTTTACATGCAGCTCCTTGGCCAGGACTCGTTCCGATTGCGTCTGCCCATTCTTGTTGATCGAAGTCGCGCCGGCCGCGGCCCGCACTTCGAGCATGAACATTGTTTTGTCAGGCCACGTGCCGGACTGCAGGAAGGAACGGTAGGAACCCGGGTTCACGAACACATTCTCGAAGGTTGAATGACCCGCAGCCGCGGCGATCGGCTTGTAGTTCATGTCCACCCCGGAAGACAGAAAGACCCACTCTCTGAACCGTCGAGGAACCTGCAACTCGCCCGCGGCGCTATAGCGTGGCGTTTCTTCGTCGGCGCCCGCAACCGATGCGCTTTCGGCGGCCACAGCCCCGGCCAAAACGAGCAACGAAACGATTGCCGTGATGGCGGATTTGTTGACTGCCAACATACCTTCGACTCTTGTACAATTGCGCCGAGTGTAGCGGATTGCGCCCGCGATGCCAGGAGAAGATCATGATCAAAGTCAGCGTGATGTACCCCAATACGCCCGGAGCGCGATTTGACCACGAGTACTACCGTGACAAACACATGCCGCTCGTAAAGGGCCGGATGGGCGACAGCTGCAAGTACTACACGGTCGACAAGGGTCTGGCGGGCGGTGCTCCAGGCACGCCAGCGACCTACGTTGGCATGTGTCACATCTTTTGCGAATCCGTCCAGGCCTTTCAGGCGGGCTTTGGTCCGCACGCGCAAGAGATCATGGCTGATATTCCTAATTATACCGACCAGTCGCCGGTAGTTCAGATAAGCGAAGTCATCGTAGGGTGACTCGGAATGGGAGCGGCTGCAGACACTCAGGTGCGCCTTTACGAGCTGGTGCTCGAGAATGGACGTTCGGCCAGTCCATTTGTGTGGCGCATCCGCTATGCGTTGGCCCACAAGGGTCTGTCGTTCGAGTCAATGCCGATTGGCTTCACCGAAATTCCTGAAGTCTTCGGTGGGCGGTTCAAGACCGTTCCGGTCATCTGCCATGGTGACACGATGCTCGCCGAGAGCTGGGACATCGCTGAGTACCTGGATCGCGCCTTTCCAAGCCAGCCGCCTCTGTTCTGCAGTCCGGCGGAGCACGCGATGGTTCGCCTGATGGACACGTGGTTTACAACAGAAATCCTGCGCAGGATGTTCCGCCTGTACGTGTTGGATGTTCACAACGCTGCTCGCCCGGAGGATCGACCGTACTTTCGACGGAGCCGGGAGGGCTACCTCAAGGGCAGGTCGCTGGAAGACTACACATCCGATCGCGCCGAGCACTTGCCAGCATTGAGAGAGGCATTGAAGCCTTTGCGCCTGCACCTGTCTCAGTATCCTTTCCTGGGTGGCAGCACACCGAACTTTGCGGACTACATTGCCCTCGGCGCCTTCCATTGGGTCGCGAGTGTCAGTACTTTGCCATTGCTGTCGTCCGCCGATGACGCGCTGCGCAGTTGGCTCGACAGAGGGTTGCAGTTATACGACGGCCTGGGGTGCGACTCGAGGATGAAACCGCTATTTGAATAGGCAGCGCGTAGCTCGAGCCGCCGTTCGGTATTAGGTCTGGCGGGATCTGTCACAAACCAGCATGCTCGGCCGTCTATGCTGGTATGAATGACCCTTCTTTGACGTTCGAAAGCCACCGGCAGCGGCTCTTTGGCGTTGCCTACCGGATGCTGGGCTCCCGTGCCGAGGCAGAAGACATCCTGCAGGAGGCGTATTTGCGGTGGCACGGCGTGGCTGGCGGCGAAGTCCGCTCCCCTGAAAGCTGGTTGGTCACCACCGTCACCCGCCTTTGCATCGATCACCTGCGACTCGCCCGTACCTCTCGCGAAACCTATATCGGCCCTTGGCTTCCGGAGCCGTTGGTGGGGGACACTTCGCCACCGGCCGATTCGCAGGCCGAGCTTGCATCCAGTCTCTCCGTTGCCTTTCTGGTCGTGCTCGAACGGCTCGCCCCTGAGGAGCGGGCTGCCTTCCTGCTGCACGAGGTATTCGAAAGCAGCTATGCGGAAATCGCCCAGGTCCTCGGGAAGAGCGAGGTCGCGTGTCGTGCGATTGTGAGCCGAGCGCGCCGTCGCGTGCGCGAGCAAAGGCCGCGGGTGGAGGTAACCGACGTTGCGCGCAAGGCGCTGTTAGATCGCTTTGTTCAGGCCGTCACGACGCACGACAAGAACGCTCTGCTATCGCTTTTGGCCGCTGACGCGTCGTGGATGTCCGACGGCGGCGGAAAAGCCAAAGCGGCGCTGAGAATCATCCGCGGACGTGAACGCGTGGCGAGATTTGTGCTTGCGGTGTTGGGCCGGCACACGGACGAATTCGTATTCACACCCGTCCGAATCAACAACGAGGCCGGCCTGGCCATTCAGGTCGGCGGACGAGTGTTCTCCGTTATTTCCATACGGACCGATGGCAACCGGATTCTGGACGTATTCACGGTACTCAACCCAGACAAGCTTCCTCGAGAATTGAGCATTGACCACGAGGCCTCAACGCCTGCAAGGAGATGAAATGAAAGCACGTATCAGCTATACCAAGGCCGATCCCAAAGCGCTGCAGCTGCTGTTGGCGGTGGAAGGCCATATCAGAACCACGAGCCTCGAGCCTAAGCTGCTGCATCTGGTGAAGATGCGCGCTTCGCAGATAAACGGCTGCGCCTTCTGCCTCGACATGCATAGCAAGGATGCCCGCGCGGACGGCGAAACCGAACAGCGCCTCTATTCTCTTGATGCTTGGGAAGAGGCGCCTTACTACAGCGATCGCGAGCGCGCCGCGCTGGAATGGACCGAGGCGTTGACACTGCTGAGCAACGGCCACGCCCCGGACAGCGTATATGAAAAGGTTCGGGCGCATTTCAGTGAGGGCGAAATCGTCGCACTCACACTCTCCATCGCGATGATCAACTCCTGGAATCGCCTGAATGTGGCCTTCCGCACCGAGGCTGGAGGGTACCAGCCCGGTATGTTCAACGGCTTACGTACGTAAGCCGTTGAAGCAAATGTCCCGCGGTGCTCGCGCTGAGTGGGAAATTGCTCAGCGGGCACTTAGTGGGAAATTCCTAACGCTGTTTCAGCGGAAGGACGGGAAGTGGATGATCCTCCGCGATACTTGGAATTCGGATGCCGCGCTTGCAACGCAGACTGCGTCGGCTGGGGCGCCGGTGTCAGCGGTGCCAACTAAGTAGTCCGTGCCTGGTGGCGCGCACTGCGGACGCTGGCTCGGTTCGACTGGATCAATCACGTGCGCCGTTACGCCTGCATATGGCTTGGCGCAGCGCAAGCGTCTGAACTGTGCCGAAAAGATTTGACGTGATCCAATACAGTGCAATGCCAGATGAGAAATGAAGCGCGGCAAGGAAGCACAAAATTGCCGGTAGAAGAATGATGGTCAGGCGCATATGTTCAGCCATATGGGGCGTGACTGCCATCGCTGCAGCGGTCGTAAGCGCTGCCAACATCGCCAGAACGGCGTCCGGGCGCCCGAGATTCCGAATCCACAGGAACGCCGTCGTTCCGCCGTTCCTCAAGGCCTGATATAGACCGTAGATCACGGGCATCTGCACGAACGCGCCAAGCAGGCTCCTGCTGTCAGCGATGGCCAGCCCGTGTTCGCGATACAACTCCATGGTCTTCTGCATTTGCGTCTGGGGGTCTTTGGCGTAGCGTTCTCGGATAACTTTGAGTGCCGGTTCAAGTTGCGCGAGCTTCGCTTGGCGCAGAGCAGCGCGATACGCTAGCGACCACGTGAGGGGCGCCAGCGTGGCGCGCACCGCCACGGTTAGAACGATGATCGCAAGACCTGCCCCCAATCCCCAATCTACTGCTAGCGTCTGCAGCATCTCTTGTAGCAGACCGGTCCACGCGTGCCACAGGTTCATCATTTTTTGCTCCATGCGCTATCGCAATGCAGTTTCAGACCATCGCCCGGCAATCCTCTCATATTTTTATCAATTATGAGCTGAGGCGGTTGAGGCAGTATCCCCGTTTGGCGTACCCAGTGCGCGGAAGCTCCGACTCGTGTTCAGTTCGGCTTTCCACCGTATCCAAATGGATCAAACTCATCAGCAATCATAATGATCCAAGCTGTCGATGATGTGCTCGGAATCGGATTGCCGTACCAGCCGAACGGAATCCGGTAGCGCCTGCTGGAATAAATGTAAGGTTTGCTGTGCAGCGTTTTCGGCGGTTCAGCTATCAGCCTGACATAGTTCTTGGGTTTACCAGGGAAATCGGCCTCCGCGTACCGGTCGAGTCGCAGTTCCTGAAGGCCATTGAGCATATGCTGCTCGTCTTCGCGGAGCTCGGCTTCATACCTTAACGCGTCCGCGTGGTCAGGCGAAGACGCGGGTACCCGTCGATATCGCTCGATCATGTTTCGCACCATGATAATTGCACCGGCAGTCCATTCTGCGGACATGACACCGGATCTGAATGTATGGTCATCGTTTTGGCCGTTGCCATCCTGATCGGAAAACCCGACGCCGAGGATCGTATGATCGGTACCATAGGCGCCCCACGCTTTCACCCGCGTCCAGGCGCGGTAAGCCGCGCCGAATCCGAACCACCCGTCGATCTGGTTGGATCCCAACGCCGCAACACCCCATGTGTTCACGTCAACAGCCTTCGGCTCGAACGAAGGGACCCATCCGTCTTTAGACATCGGATCATTCGCCAGTCCTCCCTGGAGAAATTCTCCATCTCGCCACGCCGCCTCCTTGAAAAACGCCAGGAGCCCGCGTGTGCCGGGTCGATCCGGGGAGGCAGAGCCCTCGATCATCGTGCTGATCGAGGTGAGAGAACTGCGTATTCTCTCCTGGTCCGCAGGTTTGAGATTGCGCTGCTCCGTAAGCTCCGCGCGCAATGTGTACTGCAAGATCCTGAGCCCCGCGTAAAGGGACAAGTTGTTTTCGACTGACACGTAATGCGGGCTGACTGGTATGTCAGCGTCGTTCTGGCGGGTGCCGGAAGGAGCGTAGTAGACGGCGCCGGAAAGAGACTGCATGGCGGCAAACGTCGGCAGCACGGCCAGTGCATTCTGCACACTCTGTTCCTCGAATGGCACGTACTTCCTGCCTTGCCCCACGATGTAATGGATGTAGGCGGCCTGCAGCGGTCCGACCAGGAAAGCCCAGGCATTGTCGCCCGTAATGGGTTTCCAGTCGCTCCACGCAACTCTTCCAGCTGCATAGGCCGGGTTGTTATCGGGTAGGGCAGTGACGGTAACCAGTGATGCGTGGCGTGTGTCTTTCAGGGGGTCATCGGCCAACCAGGTGGCTGCCGTCATTCGAAACGCATAAGCCGCCTTTGGATCTGCGACGCTATGCCCGTTGTATCCATACAAGTCAGCGACCGTGACTGCACGGCTCCCTAGGGGCATGTTCGCGCTACTGCGGATCTCGGCCAATACTCTGTTTTGATTCGTGGCCAACTGGTAGGAATCCACATTGAGGGAATTTCCGAACTTGTTGACGGTGGATCCGAGCATCACCCCGATCTGCCACGTGGCTGCATCGTAGATGTTTGTTCCATTGTGAACATTGACGCGCTCGGTCTGTAGAAGCGCACCTTCTCCCTTCTGTGGCTTCACGGCGTAATCACTCCTGTCGTAGTAGTCTGTGACAGCACAGTTGACCTTGGGAAGGGTGCAAACATATTCGCCCCAATACTGTCCACTGTCGTAGAAGCTGAACGGGAGAATGAGGTTCTTCAGCGGGCCGGAGGTCAGCTCATGGAGCGCTCCGCCGTGAGTCGATCGATAGCTGACCAGGAATTCGTAGGTTGCAGCGAGTTCATCGATCTGTGGCCGACAGAAAGCACTGGGTGCCCAGCAAGAGGCAAGGCACGCGCTCAGGAGAACCCAATGACGGATAAGTCTCATCGTACGGCGTTTCGCGGGAAGACTGACTCCCTAGCTTAGCGCGTGCGGAACGCCCCGAGGTGGAGGCGGCACCCACCGTAGAGCTGGGCACCTTCACCACAATGGTCAAGGGTCGCTTTCGCAGGTCGGAGACCATTTTCATCGACGCGATAACCTCTTAACCCAAGGTGCGGCACCGCCCGGGCTGGCGAGGGACTCCAGGCGGTGGCCGGTCCATAGGGGGGGGCTCTGAGTTCGTCCT
>Ga0307511_10000277_pt1 | contig 53699 bp, 64 predicted proteins | sample 13_EM_MG_FD_200266 | JGI IMG/M metagenome (GOLD analysis project Ga0307511, IMG submission 200266) | Populus trichocarpa ectomycorrhiza microbial communities from riparian zone in the Pacific Northwest, United States - 13_EM | ecosystem: Host-associated > Plants > Roots > Unclassified | place... | reverse complement strand
AAATCAAGTCGATTTATGTCGCCTTTCATGTGGGCGCTAAGACTGAACTCCAGTCATCCCCCGACTGGAAACACACACCTTTGAAATTCCTGGAACACAGACGGCTGACGTCATTGGAGCCGGACATTTAACTGACTTGGTTAGCGGCTCCCTAGCTGCGATCTCAGCCGTTACTGTTACTGGCATAGGTTACTCAATTATTCAATTAAATTTATTCAATTAATTATTACAGGGGTACTGCTACGGGAAGCCCGCACCAGCCTGGTGTTCAGCAAGGTAACGAGCGGTGTGCAATCGGCACAGGTGGTGGACTGCAGTAGATTGGGTGGTCAACGACATTGATCGGGGGATCACGTCAAGAAACGCACAAATTTGCAGGTTCGATACCGCGCGTTCCTCCGACGGCAGTAATGAAGGGACACGAGAAGCATGTCGACCAGTGATCAACCTTGGTGAAGAACTTCAACGCGTGGAATAGTAGCTGTCAACTTCAACCGCGCACTCACATTCCGGGGTGGATAGAGTGTGATGTTTGGGTCAACGTAAACACAAAGGAGGGGTGAATCACATGTGTACTGTACTCACGTGATATGCCACCGCACCGGTGACCGGAGATGAGCAGAACGGCGATCTGTCGGGGCATCGATGCATGCGGGGAGACTTGAAGGGGGATGAGGTGGCCGGGACAAGGAGGAGCGGACAGATTGCCACTTCGGTCGCAATTTATGCTTGCAGAGTCTCGACACAGCCTGAGCTGCAACTAAACCAAACGGGTTGCCTCCACAGCTGAAAACAGAAATTGCACTGGGGACGTAGCGTCGATCGTCGAACGTTCCACAACTTTGGGACATCGGTAATGATGTAAGAGGAGAAGTTTGTTCTCGCAAGTTGGACTCCACTTCTCAAGGCCCACAAGGCCACGAGCAAGCCGTTGTGGTTCTAAGGGGGGACCGATTCGTGATCCCCTCCCCAGATCAGATTCTTTCCTGAAATGCGAGCGAGCTGAACTTGGATTCGTTGCAAACAACTAATGTATTACAAATCCAGAAACAATGAAAGGCCATAATGGTGCAACGGTCTAGTGCCTCACCATCCTTTTTTCACCCGCACGTTCAAACCCTGACCGCGTTGACATTTTCACAGGCTGGGAGCGAATTCCTGGAGCCGGAGAACAATTTTCGTGGGGTCGTTACTGTACCTCATGCATTATTTTTTTCTCTCACGACCCTCCTCCAATGTGAAAATTTTCATGTCCTCATGCCGACTGAAAAGTTTCATCGCTTGTTCAGTCGAAAAATGACTGACTTTGTGATTTGAGTCAGTTTTGACTGAATTTAAGGCGCAGCTTTTTTTACAGTGTTACTTGGCAGGTCGTCAGGACATGATAGAGGAGGGAGGTCAACCGCAAAGGGATTCTTCGTCTATCGAATCCATTACGTCTTGACCTTCCCAAGGCCCTCCAAGATACTGAGGAACCCTCCAGGGTCAACAATCTCCGTTCCACCATACGTGACTCTCCTCCCCGTTTTCTTCGCCCACTCCTCCAAATTCCCATACTCCACATATCCAGCGCCGCCAACAACAAAGACCGTGCCCTCCGAGTACGCCATCCTCCTCGCACGACTCGCGCCACCCGCACCAGCCCCCCCAGCAACACCAGGAGCGCCAACGTTACGACTCGCCCTGGGATCAAGGAACAGGTACTCGTCAGTTTCTTGGAGGGATTGGTTCGAAGCCGACGCTGATTCCATGAGAGCCTCCGTCAGGCGGGTCACAGGGAACAGTTTGTTCGCGGGGAGGAAGTTCTTAACTCCAGATATGAAGTTCTCTAATCCACCTTCTTTCAGCCGGTCGGCGAACTGGAGCGAGAGGAGGGTACTCTGATTAGAAATATCCTCTTTTGACCAACAAGAACGGAACACATACCCTGTTTCCGATCGCACCAAGACCTTTGAACAGTTCTCCACCGGCCTGTCCTGGCCCACCACCCATAACAGGAGTAGCCGTACCACCAATCGAGAGCGTCATCTTAGAGATCTCCCTCGTTCTCCTCACATACTCAAACGCCGCGACGTCCGCACCACACTTCTTCAACTCGTTCTCCAACTCCGTAATATCCTCTTTCGTGATGGCAGTATCCGGCATGGAGAGGTAAAACACCAACACCAGTCGAAGTTTATCTTCAGGCGTAGGCGTCGCTTCGCCTTTGGGATGTCGAAGGGTTTCGAGTATGGCTTGGACGGTCTGTTTCGAGATCGCCTCTTCCGTACTAAAGAGTTCATCCAGCCCTCGTTTCTTGATCTCTTCCAACAAGGCAGTGGCGATATTCATGTGAGTGTCCAATGTGGCCTTCCTTGCCGTCAGCTCCGGGAGGGCCGTAATGGCCGTTTTGAGGTGAGTAGCGTTGGTGGTCAAGTCACTGTATGGCGAGGACGTCAGCATAATCGAAGAAAGCCTAGAATATTACACCCTACATTTGAGAAATATCGTTAACATCGCTAACACCCGTCGATCTGGTGATCTCCGCCGCATCTTGCTTGTATTTGTTCAGTTCCGAATCGATGTCTTCCGCAACATGGGGGAATGGTTCAGACGCGTTCTTGGCCCAGAAGAAATCTTTCGAGTCGAGGTCATATGAACGCTTCTGCGGTTCTTTAATAACCACTCGGTTCAGTTTCATGTCTAGACAGTCGGATACCAGCGCTTGGTAAGTCCAGCCGTGCGAGATCATCGGAACCAGGTCGATGTTACGGTCCAGGATGAGAAGCACTACGATGTGGAAGTGGTAAGATAAATATTATGGCGAATGTAAAGGAACCCATACGCACAGGGCCGCTGGAGGTTGGACAATCCGGTAGAATCATGGGCAAACAAGGTCGAGGAACCATGCGAACGCGAAGAGGAGATGATCGCGTCCCGAATCTTCTGTTCGAGCTTCCTTGCTACCATTTCTGCCGCATTCCCCTTGGGGCAACGGATAAAGGGTACCAGACCTGAATGAGAGAAGCAACACGTTCGGATGAGTATTTAGATCTATGGGGCTTGAATGTGCTAACCAGAAGTCACGACCACGCTGAACAGCCCATTGGCAATTCTCTCGATCTCGGCTTCGATTTCCTGCTCGGTGGTTTTGGGGGAGTTGAGGATGTGATAAGACGTCGGCGAGGTCGAAGGACCGGGCTGTCCGGGGGCATCTGCCGGTGCTGGCGGGGGTGGTGGAGGCACCAAGGAGAAAAGTTGGGGTGAAGGGGAGATGAAGGAAAGGTACTGGTCCAACACCTACTTACTCGGTGGTCAACATAGGGAAAGAACAACCGAAGGGGATTTTTTTGGGGGGATGAACCAACCTGCGTGATCAACTCTCCCGTTCCGTCTTTCGCTACCGCAGCAGCCAATTCCTCCAACAGAGCCCGAGATAACGGTTCTACAAAGCTGAGATGGAAGGATTCGTAAAGGCTCTTCTCAAGGTCTTGCGCTATTCGTCGGACGTTTTGCAATGTCGGCGCGACGAAATAAACGGCAGGAACATCAGGGAGCGGTGGTCGATTGGAATGCAATTGCCTAAAGATCCGGATAAGCGCAATCAGTCGAGTCGTCTGAGGGAGTTGAGTAGACGTGGAAGAGTGGCGTACACGTGTAAGGTTACGCCGACATCTCTCAAATCCTGAACACGTAGTACGGTCGCGATGACGTCCTTCGTGAACTGATCCAACACCAGCACCTTCCAGATAGTTGGACCACTTGGGGTAGGGAGGTTCAAAGCGGGGGCCTTTCCAGTTGTTGACGACGAAGAGTCCTTTGTCGAAAGATCTATTGGTTCGTTAAGGTTGAGTAGCGTGAGTAGAGCGTTAGTCTGTGCTTGCTGCAGCGTCTGGGACGACTAGCGGGAAGGTGAGCGAAAGAGATGTGATTCGCCGGTCTACGTGTTCACCTGCTTCAGGCCGCTGCTCGCCATCGTTCAAACGTTCAGCCACAGAAGATCTGGAGAGGGAGAGAGCGGGCAATAACCACGTGTCGGAGAAGCCGTGCGGCGATTGTTGTCCACGATCAAGATGTTCAATTGCGACCGCATATTTAGACCAACACTTTGTCCGTGATTCGCCCGCCCATCCTCTCCATTCTCCTCCTTCCAGGTCAGCTCCCTTCCCTCCACGCTCCTCTACTACACCTAACGCAAAGTACAGGTTTCGCCATGGGCTTCCTATCTAGCCTCTGCTGCATCTCCTCCAAACACACCACAGACACATCCGACGAGAAACTGCCGAGACGAAGAGACAAACCGTCAAGGTACAACAAACAGAACTTGCCATCCATCATCGTCGAGGATCCTGCCCCCTGGGTGAAGAACCACGGCAAACTCGAGTTGCGGGACGATGGGACGTTGGTCATAACGCCGCCACCAGACTCATAGCTCGAGCCCACCATACGTGCCGCTCGGCGGTCTCGTTACTAGATCGTAAGTACCCCCAAATCGTGCTATGGAACGCCCGCTAAGGACAGTTGCTTGAATCCTCCCAGACGCACACTTCGATATACCACACCTGTAACATACTTGCAACTGTTTTCGCTTATGGGAACTCCTCGCTTGCGCACCATCGACGTCACCAAGGTAGGACCGACTTCGCCGAGTTAGAGAATGGCTGGACAAGCGGTATCCCGCTCAATGTAACACTGGTCGGTAGCAAGGGGGGGACGCTGGGTGACATGATCGTGTTGGCAGGTTACAAGTCGAATCTCCCAACGGATGCAACCCGTAACTAGTGATCCCAATGCAAATCTTCACTTCTACCATCTGCGCCGGTAGCGTAATCTGGGCTTCTGATCCCGTGAGCGAACGTCAGAGAGAGACAACCAGGAATAAAGGCCGGCAATACGCACCTCCAACGGTAGATTCTACGGCCTTCGTAGAACACTGATCCCGCTCGAGAGGATCGACGGTTCCAAAAGCGGAATACCCGCTGGGAGTCCGTCCCAGTCTCCATATAGCACGAGCGTGCGGAGGTTCGGAAATATTGGGCCAGTAACGAACTCTATGTGGTCGTTCAGATGACCACCCAGATCGACCGGCGTCCAGCTAGGATTCCTCTTGGCGTGCAACCCAATGGTCTCCACAGTCCCCGCCTGATCCTGCACCCTTACCGCCGGAAGGCACGTGAACATCACATAGTAGTGTATCTCCTTGAGGCCCGAACACAACGGAAAGGTATCCCCGATCCTATCCTCGTAGTAGAACCTCATATCGGCCACAAATTCGAGGGTACGAATCTGGTTCCGGAACCCTTCTCCCAGCTCGTACAACCCAAACTCTGATATGACATGGAACATGACAGGTAGCGACCACCTCTCTATCTCGCGTTTGAGAGAGGTGGATAACCTTCCGAGTCGCAGAGTTTCGAGTCGACGGAGGTGAACCTTCCTGGTCCGTTGTAAGGCTAGGACGTCTGGGTTCCACTGGCCGGCGATGGCGAGATATTCGAGGTTTGGGGCGTTATCGAAGACATCGTAGAAGAGATTAATCCCTCCGGACCGATGTGCGTCGGAATAGTGCCACCACTCAAGACGAGTTAGACTATCGAATCGGGGACAGGCCGCCCGGAAGCTCCATCGATATTCATCGTCCTGGCGCTCCGGCCTGATAAGGGTCTCAATCTGAGGACACGCGGCAAGAATCTCAACCGTTCGTTTGATTGTGGACTTGACGGTCCGAGCGAACGGCAGGACCACCCTGCGCACGTACACACCCTTGCCGTCGTCTAGCAGGTACTCGAGCAGCGATTCGGTGTCGGTGTCCCCGGTAAGGGTGATGCTGTCGATTCCAAGCGATGTGATGATGGAGTTCCAGTATTTGGAGACGAGGGAGAATGAGAGCCGGTCGCGATTAGTGATGGATGGTGTGTGGGTGTCTTCGAACGGAAGATGTTCTGTGTGGAAGGAGATTCGAGGGGGGAGAGCAAACTGCAAGATGAGAGCCCAAAGTTCGGGCGGAAGGGGAATGGTGTGGTCGTTGTGGGTCATCTGTGTGATATCCGAGATTTCCCCTCAACCTCAGAGCTTCTACTCCGTGCCGGGTGGAGCTCGTCTTACACAAACAATCACCCGGCAACTTGGCTGGATAAGTCCTTTTCTCTTTCTTTTTTTATTTTACAAATATTTTCATGCTCTAAAGAGAGAGAAGGAAGCATATGATAACGAAGAGAGACTACTTTATAAGTATAATCAAGAGACGGAGACGGAGAGATTTTAGACGTGATAAACCTGGTACTTGTACTTGCAATTGGGAGATAGGTGTGGGAGTAATCGTGGCGGGTGGATATTGAATGGCTCGGGAATCGGGTGGCGGATGGCAGTGTGTGAGAACGGTTAAAAAAATGACAATGCAATTCAACGACGGTCGGAACTGTGAGACAATGGACGTCAATCTACCGTCGGTATCGTCTACCCCACAAACAAAAAAGACAAGGGTCGGTGACTCACATAAAAAAGAAAATATAAAACAAAGCTGGGTCATCAAGTGAGGGGTGGGTTGGGTGGTAACATCGCTAATGCAGCTGTAGCGGCGGCAGAGGATATAGACCAAACATAGCCACAGCACTGGCAGGTGGTTTTCGTCAAAGACAATTGTCACTGTTGGCTGTTGGCATCGACTTCGTGGGTGGATCTCATGGATCCGGTTCTGACCTGAGATGGCCGAGACAGATTGAGGATGAACTCAGACTCTTCCAACCTTCGGACCTCATCCGCTCGTTTCCTGGATTCCGACCACAGCCGGAGGGTGAACTCGAAGAGCGTCCGAGAGTAGACCGCCAATTGCGCAGAGTTTTCTCTATAGGCCTCTCCGGGTCCCGGTGTTAGGTGAGATGAGAGCATTAGGGTAGTGTGTGGTATACGGTGGTGGTGTGAGTGAACTGAGCCCCGGACCGGGAGAGACGCTGAAGGAGTAGAACGGGTGGGCGAGGATGGGGGAGAGGGTTGGGATCTTGGAGAGAAGAGAGGGCGAAGGGAGAGGGAATATACAGCCCGTTTTATTTCGCGTCGGCTTGTGGATGCTCCACCTCAATTTCGAATTGGCTCAATGGCCACATCCGCATCCCTGGAACCCCACCGCCAAATCTGATCCCACTCTCCACCTTCTCTCTCTTCTTCCGATGGTCGGCAGTAGTCACCCAATGCCACGAACCTACAGCACGCGACAACCAAGCTCCACCAGAGCCGTGGCCATGGCCATGGTCCATGGTCAGTGGGCGAGCGAGTGGGACGGGCCCGAGCCGCCACTAACCGAGTGAAATGAAGAAAGTGAACATTAGCGTCGATGCATTGTGGGCAAAAAATAGAACATGTAAGAGTCTCGTGATCAATCAAAAAGCACAGGTCCGTCACACAATCTTTACAAAGAAGCGTCCATCGTAAACGTACAGCCAAGAACACCCTCTCCTCCTTCTACCTACTCTCTACCCGTCGACCGGGACCTTCTACTCCTCGAGGATCCACTTCGGCGCGGCATCACGTCGTGTTGCGACCTCACATCCAAGGTAACCGCTAGCGAATGATACTGTTGCAAGTCGTAAGCCTCCTGCATCGCAATCCCCGCGGTATCGTTCGGCAACCAAATGATTGGTTGTGGAGCGATCAATTCCGGAGCGTACAGGATCCCCGCAACGTCTTCCGCGTGGTCCGTGAACGACAACGGCGGTATATGAGGTGGAGCTTCGGGGTGCGTCCGCGCAGCTCGATCAGTCGCAGTCAGGTCGTCCAATGTTTCAGTTACTGAAACCAAGCTTAATCGTCGATCAAGGTGGAGTCGGCACAATGCACTCACGTAGTGGCACGGGGCCCCTCACCCGAGTAGAAGAAGGGATGACCGCCAACGTAATCGACATCATCTCCAAAACGCTCGCCATAGAACCTCGGGAACGCGTCTTCTTCTCAGAGTCTACGAGACTCAGGCTCTCCTCATCCACGTTTCGACGCCTGACTGGTCTAGCTGCGGCCTTGAATGTCTCCAGCGCGTTAAGCGTTACCGGGCTCAGGGACTTTACCCCGGGTTCCCGCGTCTTGAGGCTACAGAACAGCTCCACAAAGAGTGCGACCAAAATTGATGCCCCAAGCAGCGCCCCCGCTTCCGGCCACAGCCGGCGGCTGAGCAGGATCAGTCCGAGCACCAACGGCTGAAGTGCCAGAAGAAGCGCAAATCTTCGCAACATGAATAATTGCACGAGCCCTCCTGTGGGTGACTTGGTGCGTCCATAGACGTATCCAACGAGGAACCGGTGCGCTGTTTGATCAATGCGAAACGTCATTATACACCCGCAAAAATGCAAATTGAGAATTTGATAAGCGGAAGCATACCAATGAGCGTCAGAAACAACAGGAGGGTCACCGCGGGTGCGACCAACGGAAGGATCAGGGCAAATGCTGAGGCAAAAATAATGGCGAGGATGCAGCACGACATCGCGTACACTGGGTCGTATACCCCGGGGTAGACGGCTATCAAAGGGATAAATGGTTGATCAGAACAGAGATCCACTTCAATACAAACAACGCCCCACAGGGGAGTCAGGGAACACGCGAATAGAAGGTGAGTAGGAAATAGGTAAAACCAATACAAAGAAACAAGAGATGACGATGAAAAAACGTACCCCGGAAACGCTGTCGTGGAGTGATCGCCCTCCTCTCGTTTCGGGCAACCCTCCATAATCGAAACGGTTGGAGTACCAAGAGACCGGGGGCGATTATTGCGACATTTATTATCAGCGCGAGGGCCAGGACGGTCATGAATATTGACCCGTCAGCAATGGTCTTGCTTGCGCCGCCACCCTGGATAGCGTTGACTGCATACAGTACCGCCCCAATTGCAATAAGCCACACCCCACCCATGACCGTTAGCACGACGAATGTCGTCTTGAATGCCGTTATCTGGGATCCTGATACCGAAACGTGACCGCTGAACTTGGCGATATCTAATATCGGAATGTCAGTAGACACCCAGATGACCAAGACACCCCAGGGGGGTGGGAACCACCATGACTCACGGCGAATGACGAGGATGACCGCAGCGATGAAAACAGTCGCAGCAATGGTGGGGATGAGAACTGTGACGACCCCAGCTGGGATCTTGTTCCAAGTCCGCAAGTCTCGGAGGAAGGGTAGGAATTCAGCGACGTCCGGGCTTGTCGCAAGTAACAAGCCAGCAACAGCGGTCAGCCCAGCAGCAAGTAACACGAACAGGAACACAACCAATGCCCAGTAGACCGTCCGATTCCCGGCGGACCCATGATGCTGAAGCTCGTCCCACCTGATATCCTCCTTGCTCCTGCCATCGACTAACTCGATCCCAGGCAAGAATCGGAGCCCTTTCCCAACGATCAGCCAGCCTTTGATCCTCGCTCCATCGGCGATGTCGTTGTAACTGTCCCGCTGTGAATCAGCGATTTCGGCGTTTATCGCTTTTAATCTCGTCCTCCAATTGCTGATATCACCATACACCACTCCAAGATCACCGTGATCGAGTCCCGACATCGGCCTGACGAAGGGTTGCCTCTGTTGTAGTCTCAAGTGTGGGGGAGGGGGAAGGGGTGCTTCGTTAGTGCTTTGTCTCCCCCTCTTGATCCTCAGCGGGAACGTCTCTCGGTGATCACTTGGCGGTGCGATTGCTCTCTGTGGTCGTCGTCGTGGTTTCAGGGGTGGGAAAGGCGGAAGGTCAGGATCGATAGGAAGGGGTTCATCGTAATCGGGTTCGTCGCCAAACTTTTGGGGTGGTTCGTGTAGCACATCGACCCAGTCGTCGCCAAGTTCAGACGTCATCCTCGACGGTCCCTCTGACCTTCGGAAAAACGAGTCGTAATTGCCACTTTCATAGGTCTCGGATGATGAAGGATCGTAATTCGGGCCGAAGCCTGGTGTGACCGGAGTTTGGACGATCGAAGATGAAGGAGGAGGAACGAATTCTCCCGCCTCGTTGACTTGGATAGGGGTACCGATTGGCAGGCGACCGTATGCAGTGGAGTCTCGGTTGACCTCTTGGAACCTGCTGCCCACAACACGTTGGGTGAAGGTGTCTGTGAAGCTGAGTGCCCGAGAGCGGCCCTGGCTATCTTCCGGGTCGGTAAAGTTCCCGCCGCTAACTCCTTCGACGCTGCGAATCTTGTAGTACGATGAAGGCATCAGGTAGGACGTTGGGGGAGGGAGAGAAGATGACCCAGGTGCCGGGTTACGGTTTCGTTGTCTTCGCCTGCTGGGGCGTGGACGTGGATGGGCAACCTGGCAAGCGTGTCAGAGAGAGGATTACAAAGTTTCAATCGTTTTCATACCCCTTGTGAGTTGGTCAGAGGCATCGGCCGGCTGATCTCAGGACGCGCAGGGACTCCGGACGACGTTCCGAGAGGTCGAATCTCGAAATCCGCCAGCGATGGTTCTGGTGTGGACATTCGGAAGGAAGCAATGTACCTGGTCTCCGCCATCTCCAGGTGGTCAAGAATATCATCCCGCTCGTCAATGAGGAAGGCCAGGTGTTCGGTGTCACTATAAAAATTGGTAAATGGCCACGGAAAGTCCGATGAGAGGGTGGAAACAAACCCAATCGAAAACAAACTCTCGATGTCAATCTCCGGCCCGTCACCGGCGTTGTGCCTATCCATCATGCGTCGCTCCCTCTCCCTCTTCTCTCTCCTGCTTTCCCCAGTCGACTCCAACTTCGAGCTCAACCCCGTCTTCAGCAGGTAATTCTTCAGCCTCTTCTCACCCCACCCAACGAAGCCCGGAGCTTTGGACGCGGAAAGCCAGCCCATCTCGTTATTCGCGCACTTGACCTCCATCCACCTTCTCCTAAACTTTGCGACGGTGTTGAACTCGTGGAGGATCTTCCACAACGCCGGAATCAGACCAAGTGCGATCAAGAGAGCTGTGAGGATGATTATTCGTAGTCGTGCGTTTCCCTTGAGGTCTTTTCCATCAACGATCGCACGCGCCGCGAGTTGCGTTGTGTCTGCAAGCCGTACACTGGTCGTGGTCGTAATATTGCGGTCGTCTAGAAGTTGTAGCAGCCGAAGGAGTGAGAGGTCGTAGACAGCGGAGTATCCGCCGTAGGTATAGTTCTGCGCGGCGGAATGGGCCAAGCATGGGACGTTGATAAGGTATAATGGGAGGGCACCGCCCAACGCGAGGACGCTCCAACCAATGCAAATCAGCAGAGCGATAAAAAGGATGCGCTGGGTGAGCTCCTCGTCCGACGGGAACAATCGTGCATCTGTTGCGGGGTTTCTCCCGGCGTTTTGGACGTCTTCGGGTAAATCGGGAACAACGGGGACTTTTGGTGAGAGGAAGGCAAAGAAACCGTCGCCAAGGGGTCGAGGACGGAAGCTGTACGTGGTTCAGTGAGCAGTGAGAATAGTGGAGAGTGGAACACGTACTCTTGTTGGGGGAACCATTCTCTGAGAGCATAGATTTCCCGGAATTTAGGTCGGACGATAGCAAAGATCAACTGTAGTCAAAGCTCTGAAATCAGCCACACTCAAAAACACCGTGGATCACTGGCTACACGCACCCAAATTATAAAGCCAAATAGGGCGGACAAGATAGCAACGGCAATCAACCCAATCGACAACGAATCTATGCCCTTTCCGATACAAACGGAATTCAGGCCGAGGTTTGCTTGAGGCATTGAAGTTTGGGAAACGGATACGGCGGTGGATGTAGTTACGACGGAGGTAACGTAGGACGTAAAAGTTGTCGAGGACTGAGAAATAATAACGGGGTATGAAGTCGTGAACGTCGTATAGCTATTCGTCAAACTCTGTCCGTTAGAAAGTGGAGGTGAAGGAATGGATGAAGAAGAAACGGAAGTCGGTGGTGGTGTTGGTTGTGTGTGGAGCGAATCGCTGGAGCCAGTCTGTGGGGGTATAACGTTCGTACCTGTTGGGACGGACGAAGGAGGAGGGATTGGTGTGACAGTTGATGACCCAGTCGATATAGAGCTGATCCAATGTTGAAGCTCCCGGTCCATAAACGACCTGACGCTCGGACCTCGCAGAGCTGGAAGTGTATCAGTGAAGGGGTGGGCGTGAGTGGGCGATCCGAGGCGAATCCAAGGCGTAGCAGTCGTGGACGCGTCGAGTTCGTGACACCGCTGGTGGACTCAGAGGACGCGGAAGAGATCGAGAGCGCAAAAGTTCAACGAAGCGATGTTCAACACCAATCTCCGGTTGCCAAAAAGGGAAAGACAACCCTACTGGAACCGGGTCGTGATGTGTGATAGCCGACTGTCGCACGATGAGCGGGCGTGGTTTTGCTGGGGCAATGTTGGGTTTAAGGGTGGGGGAGGGACGGGAAGGGACAGGGGAGAATGAGCTGGATGGAAATGACGAAGAGATTGGGGGCGAGGCGAAAACGCGGCCGGGCCGCCGATCCCTGAGTTACCAAATACTGCATACAATCCACAACAATGGCCGATATAGCGGTAAGTTTCCAGGGTTACCCTTCGGAACATGAACTTCTCTCGGAACGAAAACGAGAATACCAATACACAAGATACATGCTGGTAACACAAGGGGTCAAAACAACAGGGACGTGACGGCAAGAACGTGAGGGCGAACTGATTCGAAGTTATTATAATACTGGAAGGCAATAATCTAGTACCTGGTAAGCAAATGGGTCATTGATCGGATCTCACGAACGCGATATTCCTCTGGGCTCCATCGCACTTTTCAGCAATTCTCGTCGCCGCTGCCAGCGCCGCCTCGACCACCGGGCGATTGCAGCAGGTTTCACACGTGTCGGCGAGAAGGTCTGGAAACGATCGGTGATGAGAAGATTAGCACACGGGTGTAGTTGGGCAAAGAATCCCCACCTCGAAACAGTAGGACGTATCTCATAACACGCTGTGTAGGGAGGATTGCAAGGTCCTGGAACGAATGTGTCCTCAGCGGCTCTCTGGATCCATTTGCTTCGAGGCAAGACAGGTATCGTCTCGATTCATGGGGGTATAAGCTGTGCCGGTGGCTTGTAGCGTAAGGGAGCTCCTCAGGACTGGAATGTCGGAATACATGGGCCGGTGATCCAGCGGGATTTGATACGGAAGGGGGCGGAGAAATGTGTTGATCAGAGGAATGTGTCGAGTCGGTCATCAGGGATCCAACCGATGAATTATCCCCACACATTGTCTGTGATGGGGTTGGCTCGGAGCCCCTTCTCAGCCTTCGAAAAACCCGGCTGACGGCGATACCGCTGGATCCTCCGCAGGTGGATGAATTGATTGAATCGGCGTCGAACAGTTCTGGTGACTTCCACCTGTCAAGGGCGAGAATCTGCTTCGAGGGCCGCTTGGTAAGCTTACGGGGAACAGTTGATCCCGTCGAACGTGACCGCGAGTGGGTAGCAAAGGCGCTCCCAATCACGCTGCACCAGGGTAAGAAAGCCTCTTCGAGTTGTTGCTCGGATTCAACAAAGGCCAAACTGACCCCATATGCGGTTGGATCGGAGAGGAAGCGGTCGAGTAATTGGCAAGAAGCGGCAGTTAAAGCCGGGAGGTAACCCAGGAGGAGAGTGGGCGGCTGCGATCGAGACTGTAGCGCGTGAGCACATCAACCTGAAACTGGGTTGCACTGCAAACTCGCATACGTTTTTGTTTTCGAGTTGTAAAATGCCTTCCAAGTAGGTCAGCTCGGTTTTGATCAGCTCCCTGCGACAAAATGCGGATTTCTCGGCTTTCCTCCATCTCTGATCGTCGTCTCCGGATGAGGATCCGTAAATACAGGAGTTGCACCAGGGCTCGGAGACGAGACGGTGATTATCATCCGGTTGAAGATCCCCATTAGCGAGCTCGACGCTCCTCCTCAGCTCTACTAACTCCGCGATCAAGACAGAGTCGCGTACGTCCACTCGACTCCAGCGGGTCATGAGGACGGAGGTGGGGCTTCGCCGCAGAGGGGGCCGTTCCGATGGTAGCGGATTTGATTGGGGGACAAAGAGTGGTTCGAGGTCGGGGAAGTATGATTCCTCTTTTGCTGTGGTGGTATATGGAAGTTTGGGCAGGAGTAGAAGCGGTTCATACTCGACGGCGTCCTGATAAGCATCGACAGTCGTCGCCGCCACGGACGTCGGGGGCCTTGCAAGGCGCACCTTCGTGAGTCTTCTAGCCAGGGTGGACGGCGAGGGGGCAGTGGGGAATGGTCGTGGGGACGATAAATATGGTTTCCTGAGCCGTTTCCAGGTACTTGTATGTCCATCGGCGGGAGAACGGTACCTGAGGTACATCATCTCGCGTTCGAACGGCTCCACTGCCACAAAAAACGGTGTGCTGATATCATCTCTTCGTGTACTACGCACTGATTCCCACGACCGTTCTCCACAGGCGAAATTGAAGATGATGATTCCATGCCGAGGTTTGGATCGGCACTCTCGAGATGGTTCTCTGATGCATGCGCGGGTATACCCCGTTGCCCTCGGTGCCACCAGTCCTGAAATCGTTAACTCAATCAGCGTACGTCCTTCTTTTTTTTGAAGAGCAAAAAAAGAGAAGTACCATTTGTTGTGGGGAATCGCTTTTTTCAGTCTCTGTCACCTGAATTCCCCAGGGAAATTTGCCCGCGATCCCGGCGGACACATCCCACACGTACCTCGTGACCCAGGTAAAAAGCACACGGGGATACTCAGGTTCTGAAGATCTGATGACCAGGTCAATCTTTTCGTGTGCCCGGTGGACCCCGATTGATGGGTCGGTTGAATGATCTGAGGCATCCGAACCAACAGACTCACAGGCTTCCTTTGCGAAGGGATCCGTACTTGCTTACGTTGAGACTAGCTTTGAATTAAGAGGACTATACTAACATCGCATGGAGATATCGAAAAAAAAAACCCGGAGCGGGATGGAGCGGCGCCCCGCGACGGATTACCTTTGCGGCTCCCCAAACCCGTCACCTACGACAGGGAAGTCCCCCGTATGGCGACGAACTCGGGAATCTTAGCCAAATCTACAACCCCAACCTTCTCCGACTCCAGCGCGAACGCAAATCGGCTAACATCCCCGCTACTCTGCCAATCAATTTCAAACACTCCGGCAAAGTTCCCACCGTTGTATGACCACACTCTTGTCATGCTCTGGGAAGGGCGGAGCACGTGTCAGCTTCCCTACACTGATGGATCCGGTGGGGCTCGATTAATCTTACCTGCATATCGTACACGTGGATGTCACCGTCCGCCCCGCCTGTAGCCAGCCATCTTCCGCTGGGGCAGAAAGCGAGGGCGAACAAGGATTCTGTGTGATCTGTGAAAACCTTCAAGCATTCGCCTGTCGCAGAATTCCAGATTCGTGTTGTCGCATCCTTAGCGCATGTGGCGATAAGTTCGTCTTTCCCGGGCTCGGTACGCGGGCACCATTGCACATGTACGAGTTCTGCCGTGTGTCCGCTACACACCACGCTAGTCCCTGTCTGCAAATTCCACGTTCGCGCTGTCCCGTCATCCGAGCAACTCGCCAGAGATGTCGACGAATGATTGCATTTCACTTGGTTGATGTCGTTCGTGTGGCCCCTAGGAAACGGGGGGTGAACATGGGAGGACATTACGCGACCCCCAGCCATGAGAACTCACTTGAGCGTGCGGATTGGTTTCACCGTGTTCAGCTGGAATACGTGTATCACTCTATCCCCACCACAGGTCACGAACCTCGAGTCGTCGATCCACGCGACATCCAAACAGCTGGCTACAATGACGGTCAGCATGTCCCCTCTCCGTAGCAACGGAAGCCATTGCCTTACCATTGTCGGCGGGATACTGCTTCTCCAGCGTTTTGGTCGCAATATTCCATAGTTGAATCGCAGGGTTGAGGCCGCCGACCAAGAGCCATTTGCCTGACGGTGAGAACTTGAGGGCAAGTATCGCTTGCTGATACAGAATCCCGTCAGCTGCTTGCACGGATTGTTTCAGTGTCGTCTACTAACCGACTGCTGAGCATTCCCCATATAAAGCTCTGCAGATGACGTGCACAACCGCAGATGCCCATCAATCGCACCGGTAGCTACGAGTTTCCCGTCTGGGCTCCAGTCCAAACAGGTTATATCCCGTTGGTCTTCGTTGGGGAAGTACGAAAATGTGATTGGCGTGACCGAGGATGCATCCCCGGAACCAGGTGGTAGGTCCCATACGTGTACCAGCGCATCCTTTGTTCTAGATCATCGTCAGCTCTCCTGAGCGGTTTTAGGTGTCGGGGTAGACCAACCCGGTTGCTAGAATATTCGTGTTTGTTGGACTCCAACCACACACAAAGACCTGGTTCTTTTAGAAGAACGAAGTGGCTGTGAGGAGGGGAGATAACGTACCGAAGATTTTGAACCGTCGTAGAGCTGAACCCCGGGAATTTCGTGCTTCTGTTCACTAGTATCTGTGGATGTTCCAGCTTGGGGCTGAGGTTGAGGATCCACATCCATCCCATCTTCCTCTGCTCTTCTTGGGGTTCCCTCGTCCTCCTCAGTTGGTGGAGACGGCTTCAAACTATTCAAAAGCCTCGTGGTGGCCCCTGGGGGGATCCTCAGAACGGCATGCTTTACAGCAGGATCAATGTCGCAGGTGTGCTTATCCAATAACGAGAACGGGGCGCGACAGTTAAGTGTGAGCGAGGCTTCATTCCAATGGGTTTCGACCTCGATGTAAAGCAACGCTTTGCTCAGAAGATCGACGAGTTCTCCACGAGGGACGTTCTTTGCGAAGTTGGGAGAGCGATCGAGATGACCTTCAGACTTGATTGAGAACGCGGCATGATGGAAACCTAGAACGACGCGTTAGAGCGAATTTTTGAAGGGAGTTTTGATAGTACCGGAGTCTTTGAGGTACGAGTATATGAGGCAGTTGACCTCGTCTGCTGTTATGATGTTCGGCACGATCGCCATCGGAGTTGGGTCGTCGCGGTAGCGGAGGACGTTCGGGTGTGTTCACCTTTAAGATCGACTCCGCGAGCTACCCTCCAGCTGTTTTCACTGTTTCGCCATTCTGTTCCTCAATGCTGGCGTAAAAAAAAACCCTGCCAACGATACACATTCCGCCTGACCAGGGTCCTTACCCGCTGAGAAACCCACACAACCTCCGGAGCCCCCTTCACTCAGACCCACTTGCTCCCCGAGCCACTCCAATGCCGTGGCACGTGTCGATCCCAGCGACTGATATGTAACTAGCCTCTTGTTCCCTTCCGGCAATTGTCCGGACATCTTTCCCGCTCTCCGTCTCTCGGTATCTTCGGTATGAGTGGACCAGCTGATCCCTGGGATGCCATGGTCCAAAGCGACGACTCAGACCAGGAATACACCCACACTGGCGCAGATGGGATTGACGACGAAGATCAGGACTTTGAGTTACAAGACGACGACTACGACTACGACCGGGATACAGATGATGACGACGCGAGCGATGACAATGAGCTCGGAAATCTGGGAAACATCGTACTCAGTCCGTGTACTCCTCCCTTCTTTCGGGTGACTTCAGCTGAGCATGGAACTGTTCGTTCCACAAAGGCGTCGAATTCGGAGACGATGGAGAGCCGGATGCTGCGACTTTGGCCGCATTGCAGGAACTTGTCACCGATGGAGCGGGCAGAAGATCAATCAGGCTCATACAAAGACCCCGCCAAATATTCCAGCGGATCCAAGCGGAACCAGAGGACGAGGATGAGGACGACTACCTTTATTTGCCCTATTGGGGCTCTACGAACGACCTCCAACGCGCCGGAAGTAATTGGTACCCGAAAATCACCGAGCCCCAACCTGCTGGCGTAAGACTCCTCGGAAATGGTGACTTCGGAAAGGCCAGGAATAGGCTGGGCACGCCGCGGAACAGTAACATTTATTCTAGGTTAAGAAGGATCGCGTTGCGGCCACGCGCCCCGAACCCTGCGGATTTGAAACACAACTTGATTCCTAACACGCACGGAACTGAGGTAGCAGCGTATTATTCCAACATCTACGTTGCACAGTTTTCACCCGGTACGTCCCATTGAAAGACCATTTCGGATTGCGTTTGCCGAGACTTCCGAAGATGCTTCCTTTTACTACACCTGTGGTCAAGGTATGGAAAACCGCAGTTCGACCAAACGCTCCTGTGGCCTGAGACGCGATTTATATATAGATTTCCGAATGAACATCTATGATATGAACACCCCCGTCAAGCGGGATTTGGCGTCCAATATCCCCGATATAAATATCCACCAATACGAGGAAGGCCACATATCCACGATGAGCGTGTTAAAATCGTTCGACGTTTCTGGGGAATGGTGCATCACTGGTACGCTGGTTCCGTTGTGCGGGCCGCCTGTGCAATTTTACTAACCGTTCTTGGAGATTCCCATCTAAGCTCGGACAACGAACGGTGAGGCGAGAGTACGCGGTCGTGGACCCTGACTGATGGATACGTTTTGGCAGCATCGTTTACTCGTCAATGGTTCGTGCTCATCGGGGTGGAATTAAGGGCGCTGAGCCCATTGACCGTTTCATAGTCATCAACTGCCTTTATAGCGAACACTCACGATGCTTCAGCGGGTCAGACGGCGTTGCAATTTGGCGAAGAATACACAGCCGGGATGTCAGCGATTTGGTCGTGCAAATTCTCCGCAGATGGGAATGAGGTTTTCGCAGGCGGTCCTGGGCCAATATATGGCATGCGCCAAGGTATATGTTGTTCGGAGCTCGGCTGACTCTTGGCTTTTAGTCTATGACCTGATCGCGGGCCGACGGTCGATGAGGATCAGTCGCGCGCACTCAAATGATGTTAATTCCGTATGCTGGGCGGACACTGCTTCCGGGAACGTGTTGATAAGTGGATCCGATGATGGGTTTGTCAAGGTTTGGTGAGAATGGATAATTCTTGGCAAGACTGTTGTGTTTTGACTAACGCCTGGTCTTAGGGACCGGAGATCGCTGGGCACCGCACAGAAACCGTCCGGTGTGCTCGTCGGACACACTGAGGGGATCACGTACGTGTCCTCGAAAGGGGATGGTCGATATGTCATTTCAAATGGCAAAGACCAAGCCCTTCGCTTGTGGGATCTCCGGAGGATGAGAAGCAGCGAAGAGTTTGATGAAATTGGGCGCAATGAGTATAACATTCGAGGATACGATTATCGGTACGTGTGCTGCGCTTCCACATAAAAAGGGTCCTTACGTGAATCTATAAACAGACGGGGGGTGTACCTAAAGCCCAAGGTGCTAGCGCACCCGAAGGATTGTAGTGTGATGACTTACCGAGGTCATGCCGTCCTGAGGACTCTTATCAGGTGCTACTTTAGCCCTGGGGAGACGACCGGAGGACAATATCTCTACTCTGGCTCGTATGATGGGAAGATACATGTTGGTACTTTTCTCGTGGCCGAGATAGCCAAGCCACTGATCGTCGACCCCGGGGGTGTTATAGATCTGGTCGCTAGACGGGACAACTGTGCAGGTATTGGATAGGTCCCAGACGTTGCCAATGACTTGTGATCCGTCCGCGCCAGAACCAGACGAGGACACGGGGCGGGGGCTACGCGGGGACATAAATAACAAGGTCTGTGTGAGAGATGTGAGCTGGCACCCTCAGGTCTGTCTTTGGAACACCCACGCATGTTTGAATGATCCAGGGGAAGCTAATTTTAGCCGCTTACCATCATCTAGGAACCGGTCTTGATGAGCGCTGGATGGGCCAAAAACTCTGGTGCGAGTAGCACGGTGGCGCGGCATGAATGGAAGGGGCTGCACCGGGGGGGAAAGCTGGAGGACTGGGTGGAGAGACAACGGTTGGAGGCGGGCGAAAGGGCATCTTTGTATTAGCCGTGGTGTTATCGGCCGTATTACCTTTTCGATCCGGTGACGCTGATGGGCAGAGACCAATCACGTGGAGACGAGAAATGCTCGGCAAACTTGTTCCTGAGCGGAAACCCAGCTCCGGGAGCCAAGACTATCTTCGGAGGGTCATCTCGAGTTATATAAACACCAAGAACGTCTCAAGCCAAATCGAAACGCGACTCCCCCTTCCTTCGCCCTCCACTCTCGCCCCTCCGCCCTCTCCCTCTCCCACCCCGACGGTTACCGTCATCACCCCCAGTCATGTCCGCAGCATCCGCCTCTTCCCCTCCCCCAGAGCCGAAAGAGGTCGAGAACACCACAAACAAGGCCTCTCCTCCTAGGCAGCAACCATCACCAGTCTCCCCTCCCTCTCACGAGCCAGCCATGATCTGTCTCTGGGCCGACTGCGGCAAGTCTTACTTCGACCCCGAAGTCCTCTATCACCATCTCTGTAACGACCACATCGGCCGAAAGAGCACCAATAACCTTTGTCTCACTTGTAAGTGGAAGGATTGCGGCGCAACTTGCGCAAAGCGAGATCACATCACCAGCCACCTCCGAGGTAACGTTTGTTCCCCCCTACTTCGCGGGGATCCGCTCCTGCTGCGCTCTGGCTAACCCTCCATTACTTGACAGTCCATACACCGCTCAAACCTCATGTTTGCGAGATCTGCAAGAAGTCGTTCAAGCGTCCTCAAGATCTGAAGAAACACGAAAAGATCCACACAGAGGAACATCACGCCCAACACAAACATTCCAAGGCGATCACCGTCGTCGACCCGGCATACGCGTCAAGGGTCAAAACAGAAGCGCGGCCGACGAACCGCCTCCCGTCCAAGCCTCTCCACTCCTCGGATCCTGCCAAGACTCTTAATCATAGGGCCAAGTCCAACTCTTCCACTTCCGAGGTTGCCTCCGGTCCGTGATCTCTTGGCATTTTCTTGGCAAACGTCAACTCACACGTTTCCTCCCAGATGCTTCGTATGGCATCCTCCCCACCCCGTCCCCCGAGCTCGATCAAGCGTCGGTTGCCCATGAGTTGTTCGGCAGCCATGGTCATCCCACATGGGACACCCTCCGGCCTCCCCACTCTGTATCTGCCGGTACAAAACGTTCCCATGACTATGGTGTCGAGGAGTTCTTTACCGACATGAAGAAGCGAAGGCTAGCACCGTCTTATGATCCTCGTAAGTCTTTCCCTACTATCGTAACCCGTGTACGACTGCTGATGTCTCCCGGCAGGTATGGTCGAACGCTTGAGTAACCTTGCGTATTTGTCAAACCAGCCCCATGGAGGCGGTGCTGGCGGTGGATACGGCATTGCTCCGATGTTCAATCCCAGATCCGTTTCCTTCGACATCCATACTCCAGAAGAGTTGGCGGCCGTGAACGAATTCCTAATCACGCTCGGCAGGGATGTCACCACAACTACGAGGGCACACCCCGTCCCATCTCGTCATGCGACCCGCGAATTTGACAGCCACCCCGGTCACTCGTACTTCAACCCCGCTGGCTTGAACGAGCTAGGACTTACCGGCATGCCAGGGATCATGAACTCCGGCGCCGGATCTGGAACGTCTTTCAGTGACTCCGGGATGTATTCCACTTCCTCTGCTGGCGGTTTCCCACCCTACCCATCCAGATCAGCCCACCAGTCGGTGTCCGTTCCAGGGATCAACTTCGGGGCACCTCAATCTACCTCCATGTTCCCCGACGTATCCTCCACGTACCCCGAACTGAATGGCCGTAGAGACAATGGGTTCATTTCCACGGTTTCTACGCCCTCTTCTACGTCCGACGCCCAGCTCAGCTCACCTCCACCCTTCCTGGGCCACGGGCTCGATTACCGCACCCCCGAAATGATGTCTCCACATTCCGCCATGTCAACTCCCCCGGCTGGTCTCGACTTCGACTTTTTGAGGGCTCCAAGGGGGCCTCCTCCGATCGCTGAGATCACTTCCCTTGACTACCCATCTCGCACGACGAGAACTATGGTTCCGTTGAGGAGCGTCCCTGCCGATTATAAACCACGAACGGAGCCGAGCTTGTCGAGGTCACCGAAATCTGCTCCCTTGTCAGACGGCGGTTCGGACTCGGACAATGTGTACCCGCTCTTACCCTTTGAGAACAAAGACTACAAGCTCCCTCCTCTGCATCTTCCGCGGCAGGGGCGTTCGCCTTCCCCGTCTGCGTCATCCTCTCATTCCGGGTCTTCTACTCCTGAACCCCCACACTACACCACGATTCTTCCGAGCTTCAAATCCATCGCCTCCGGTGTTTCGACGGAACGCCTCACTCGTTCCGTCCGCGATTTCGAGATCGAGAGTCAAGTGGATGAAGAGGACGAAATCCGGTCGACTGTCAGTGAGGAGATGGCCGATGAAGCACAAATCGAGGAGGAGAAGCGGCAGGAACACGCTCGTCTCATCAAGGACATGCTCGTCTTCATCAATTCCGAGTACAAGAGGAGGTATGGTGTTCCTGGAGAGAAGAAAAAGGATCGGCTGGTTGGATCAAGAAGTCTAATGGGCCCCGGCGTCCCTGGAATCCGGAGGCCACCATCCAGCGTGGATGTCGAGATGGCTGCAGTTTAGTTCGATTATGTGTCCCCCCCTGCCCCCGTGAACGCACAGACAATGTAACACCATAGTACTCGTTCGTCGCGTTGTTTTGTTTTGTACTTATTTATCAGATCTTTCCGGGTATTTCCCCTACCTAGCTTTTTTTGGTTCCTTCCTCAATGTTATCCGGAATACTCAGCTGCGGACGGGATATTCTTTCGTCAGAGGATTATCCTGCGCGAGAGATGAGAGCACCAGTAAAAACGGAACTGGTTTCAAACGTGATGTTATCGTCGGAGTACTACGCTCGTAAAATCGTGAAGACGTGAAGAATACAACAAAGTGGGCAGTACAAGGACCGCCAGGGTCGTAAAGGTAAAAAGTACAGATAGTCGTGGTGGAAAGAGTCCATGATGCTCGTGAAGAGATTGCACCCCAGGTGCTACAAACGTCGTCGCTACTCCGGATCCTCGGCTCACTTGGGGCCAGGTGGAGACGTAGGGGTTGCGACGGGCACATCAGCCGGTGATGCGTCGTCTGGCGAAGGTACGTTGGAATCGGATTCGTCGTCTTCGGAAGTATCTGGGGATGGCGTTGGTGAAGGCTTCACGTCCTCGGGAGACGCTTTGGGTGGTAAAGGCGCGTCGGAGGGGGTGGAACTTGAGTCGTTGGGGAGGATTTTCTCGATCTCCTGTTTGAGGTTGGATTGGAATTGAGCCAGCTTCGTAGATTGATCCTCGTTCAGAAGTGCGGCGCTGAAGACGGAGCTTGATGTGGCGGGAATGGAGTCCAGACCAAGAGCTTCCAAGAGGGGTAAAATCGGCTGTAGGAAAGCGCCGACCATGGGGAGTCTGGTGGCGACGTCTCCTAGCGGATAAACTCCTCCAGAAGCTCTGACTTTGGATTGAGCGCCGCCTTCGGGGTTTCCGCTTGAGGGGAGAGTCTTGCGCACTGCGTTCGACAGAGCGTACTCAAAGCTGGCGAGAGCGGCGACCTGTTCGGCGTTGAGGGAGCTAGTCGATGCAGAGGCGACGTCCACTGCCGCTAGGCCAACTTTACCTAGCAGCGATTGGAGGAGGGGACCTAAGATTGGACCGAGGATGGGCAGCCCTGAGATGATCGATATGAGGGGCTGAAGCTGTCTTGCATGAATACCTGTCAATCCGGAAGGTAAGGTTAGGGGTTTGGTACAGAGGAGGTATATCGACGTGGCAACTCACGCGATGGGCTGCCTCCATTGAAAGAGGGGTCCAGGATAAGAGCGTGTTCATCTGAATGCCCGATGCAGCGAACGCCAGCGTCTTCAGGAGAACAACGGTCCACATGACGAAGAGGAGCGGCCAGCGCTGACGGAGCAGCCATCGCAGTGAGGTAGAGGACGAGGATGGTAGAGAACTTCATGATAGAATAGCGAAGAGTGTAAAGGATTGTACGAGCAGAGCAAGAGGCGTAGAAATCTCTCCAGGAGATGGGGGTTGGAGTGAAAGAGAGGATAGTTTGACCCCTGAGGTTGGGTGAACAATTTATAGCGACGGATGACGGAGGGTTTCAGTCGAGACGGAAGCAGACGAGATCGGGCCGGAAGGAAGACGAGGGGGTCGGGGGGACGGATTGACATCGAGTACTATATTCAAGCGATTGTGGGTTGGGGAGTTGAACGGGTCGATAGATAGTAGTTAGCGTGTGGTTCCACCCAGGTCAGGATTCGTATTTGACCTCAGGTTTGGTCGGAAAGAGCCAGTAGACATGTCGTCCCTCGCCCGCTCGAATCCCTAGAGAGATGACCCCACTGAAATCGTACTTGTCGACCGCGCCATGGGCAGCTGTAAGCTTCCAGCCTTACGAGAGGGTGGTGGATCATGCACATGAGTCTGCGGTGGTTCATCATTTTGATGATCGGTGTCCAATGCTACCGCTCTCTGATCACTTCGTTCCACCCCACCTACGATCCCTCAACTATCGTTGGAGCCCGTCTCCGCGGGCCCCGTGGGTGTATCAAACGTGCTTCGTTCAAAGTGGAGAAACGCAGCCAGTGATAGTCCCCTCTCACGGTGGCGGCTCGAGAGATCATCCTGGTTCATGAGACAGATGACAACTCTCCCAACCCAGCTCTTCCGTGAAGTCCAAGTAGCGGGAGCGTGAAACGTCACCACGCATGCTTCCCTCGTGGGTGATCACAAGCTGGTGTGGTACCGGCTCCTCAGGCGGTTCCCACTCCGTAGCCTGCGTCCTCGGGGCGTTTTGAAACGCCTGGAACGCGAAGACAGGAATGATGCGACTTGCCTGGAACTCAGGACGGTAGAGTTAGGCCGGGGGAGGTTCCCACCGTTGGAGGTCATCTCAAACCTCGAGCAAATTTGTGGACATCATACAGCCGGCGGTCATCCCACGAAGAACTCCGCGATCGTCGACGAGAGTTCGTACCACCGTTCCGAAGTCTACTTCTTCAAATCTTAGCTTGTGAGCCTCACCATGTGTCGGGAGGGTCGCGAACCCACAACGTCAATCCTTGGCTTGACACTTCTCTTGTATAGCCTCCGTCGCTCTCTTAAGTATGCGTCTATTGGATCCTGGAGTTCCTGTAGTCCATTTCCCACGCCTCATCTCCTCTCATCCTACTCTGCCTTGGAAGTGCGGTATACGAGTTCGACTGAGCGCCGACGACGGACATGTCCCACAAGGATCTGAACCCTTGGATGATGCCTTCACCCATGCATGTGGAGAGGATGCACCATGAGACGATACAGAGGCTGCCGTGCGCATGTTAACATCGAGTAAGTAAGCGAGGTGTCCGAAATGCGTACGTGAGCACAGACAACACGACGAACAACAGGAACAGGGATGAGTCTGGATCCTTCATCGAGGTAGTTGCAGGTCGAGAGATGATCGAGGCCGGCTTAGAGGTTCCAAATTTATAACGGTAGGACTGCCGTCATATCGGAGCTTGAAACCCACGTGCGCTATCATAAAGACCCGAAACAGCGGTACCGCCACCGCACTCCCCTCTTGTCCCCCGGCAAGGCGAAAAAGTCCCAGCGCGCAGCAGAGAGTCTGCCTGATCACACATCGCCCGTGCCATCCTACCTACTTCCCAGCGGGGGACCTCGTTGAAGTCGCGTGACGCCAAGAACAGAAGCCAATCGACGGTACCGTATCTTCGGGCTTGTATCCGTTCTTTTGGTTCCTTACCCAGAACCCGTTCAGATCATCATGTCCAACCTAGCCAGCGGATCCACCCATCCCGTTCCCCGGAGTCCGGTAGGTTACTCGGGACGTGAAAACATCAGGAAGGCTGACCCAAAAACAGGTTGTCTCTGACACGAGCGGTGCCCCACCCTCCAAGGAAGACGTTGAAGGCACCCTATCTACAGCCAATTCCGATGCCGACCCATTCGGTTTCCGTGGGGGGATAAGGACCGACGAAGAGCTCGTCGTCCTGAGGCAGCGGAAGAAGGGGAAGCCCCTCGAGAGCTATCACCGTAAACAAAACGAGGTTCGGTCTTCGTTGATCCAGACCGTTCACTCCTGATCATCACGTCCCATATCCCCAGCTGATTGACAGCTTACTGAAACCTATGGCCGTTCACACACAGGAGGCCAAAGACTCTGCAGATGCTGCGCGTCTCTCCGTACGGCCAATTTTTCCTCATAACGTGGCGCGTCTCACTCTCCTAGGTGAAAATTGCTGTCTATGCCAGCTTGGTTGCCAACATCGCTTTATCTTTCCTTCAGAGTGAGGTTCATGTGCGATCGTTTTTATGCTCTGACCTGACCTTCACCGTTCCAGTTTATGCTGCCGTTTCTTCGTTGTCTCTGTCGTTCTTCGCCACAGCCGTCGACTCCGTCTTCGATCCTCTGAGCAATCTCTTGCTCTGGCGGCTACACCGTTTGTCGAAGAGGTTGGACACGAACAAATGGCCAGTCGGCGGTGCCCGTCTGGAAACTATCGGAAATATCTGCTACGGTACGGATCATCGTGTTCCCTGACCCCCTTTACTCAATCATCACAAGGTTTCTTGTGCGTACGTTGAAGCACACCAAGGTTCCCACTCCTAACATCAAACAGGATGTGTGCCGTCAACCTCGTCATCATTGTCGAGTCCATCCGTTCGATAGCTTCTCATAAAGGCAATGATACCAATGAACTCTTCATCCCCGCAATCGCTGCTGTCGCCTCTGCGTTGGGTTGGTTACCCACCCCCTGTTTCTGGACCAGCGACTGACCCGTGAACTATAGGCGTCAAGTCCCTATTATTCCTGTATTGCTTTTCCGTCAGGAAGGGCTCGAGCCAAGTGCAAATGCTTTGGGAGGACCACAGGAACGACTTGTTTGTCAATGGGTTTGGTAAGATGGATCCGATGTCGCAACCATCAACAAAGGCCACTAACGCTCTACAGGTCTTCTCATGTCTGCAGGTGGTAGCAGGTGGGCCTGGTGTACGTCCCCCTCTCAATGTGGCGTGCCCGCTCTCTAACGCGACCTCGTCAAGTCTTGGATCCAATGGGCGCCATCATCGTCCGTCTACTTCACGCGTTTTCTGTCCCCTGTTCGTTTGTTCCTGACACTTCCCCGTCCCTGCAGATTGGCACTGGCGTCAGCTGCTCTTGGATCTATAGGATCTACAGAGAATTCGAACTATTGGCCGGAAGATCCGCTCCCAATCATTTCATCCAGCTTCTGATTTACAAAGCGATGACGTTCAGCAACGAGATCGAAAAGATCGATACTGTCCGCGCGTACCACGTACGCCGCCGCCCTATCTGGAACTGGGTCGACATTTTCTCACTAGATTCTATATGCTAGAGCGGCCCAGACTACTTCGTTGAGATCGACATCGTCATGGACGCAAGCACGCCGTTGTGGAAAGCGCATGACATTAGCCAACAACTCCAGGATACGATTGAGATCCTTCCCAACGTGGAGCGGGCATTCGTCCACGTTGATCACGAAACGACCCATACCCCCGTAAGCCCATTCATCAGTGTATCCGCATTGTGGTGGCCGCCTTTTCTTCATTCTCACTGGTTGTGCACAGGAACATCGTAAGGCCATGTAGGAGGGAACACACTAGGGACAATCTGTACCATTGGATCTAAGGAATACAACTGTATATACCGTACCAGCCGCTATCTTTAAAAATTACGAGTAAGCACAATACGTTATACACGTCCCAATTCACCAGACCCAGACACAACTCCCGAGGCCGAACCTGGGGCCGATCGGAGCAATTTCTGTATTCGACGATCGTATTCCACAAGGAGATCCATCCCCTCTGGTGCGGTGTTAGCTTCCCCTCGGCGTGTGCGCCGACGGCGCCGCGGAGTATCGCCATTATGTGTAGAAGGGGTATAGCCCAGGACGCTGGGGTTATCCTTCGCCCACGCTTTGATACTGGGAGTGTGGTATCAGCTTCTGTTCCGCAGCAGAATGGTGCGAAGGGGTTGGACTTACTAGCCACGAATTTTCTCATGCTTGAGTGAGAAATGGGAGCGTATGACGTCCTACAAGCGAAGTTCAGCAATTCAATAATGAGAGCTGGAAGGTCTGCACGCACTCCCCACAGTCCGTTCAGATGCGCATCGTCCAGCCATTCCATTATTGCCCAACGCACGGTCTGCACGCAAATCCCACGGTTATAGGCGATACTCTCGCGGCGGTTTGGGTTGGCGCGACCACTCCCCGGTCTAAAATATAGGAATCAGTCATAGACTATTTGAAGGTAACGAGAACTCACTCATTAAAATACGGCGCCTCAACGAGGATCATGCTCTGGATACTCACGAGCACCTGCAGCAGCGTCGATTTACGAGGTTGCCAATTCTCCTCGGCAGATCCTGACCAGGTCCCCAGAAGTGACAAGCAAACCTTTCCACAGTTGTAGAGGTTTGGGTTGAACCTGACTTTCCCGCCGCCAGTCGTACAGAGGTTCATCAATGGGGGTGAATTAGGGTACTGCATCGGCAAGAAGCAATCAAACTCGAAGAGCCCGCCTGCGTATGGCGTATTTTCGGGACCTGCGATCATAACCTTACTGTTCATGCGGGAAGATTGAGCGGGTTTCGTGGTTTGTGGGAAAGGGACGTACATGACATCATTTCGAACCTCGTCAACTCGAACCCAAATCCCGGGGGGCAGACCAGTACCCATGACCGCCAGCTCTTTGAGGATATGCAACCTGTCCTTCGGAATACGAGTGCCATTGGAACTGGCCTCAACCATACCCCAATAATGGAAGCGCCGATACACAAGTCCCCCATTTGGTCCGTCTTCAGAGAGAGTAACATGCTTAAAGGCCAGCTCCTCGCATTCACGTTCATAGGCCTTGTCGAGTTGTTCGGCTTCCGAGGGAAGCTTTCCGACCTGCTCGTCTGCCTTGTCTCCGTCCGGCTCCGATACGGTCCCGATGACCGCTAGGCAGCGGCTGAGGTCCTCCTTTGCAGCTATGATGTCCCCGCAGAGCGACATTTCCTTGATTCCTATTTCTCCCATGACGTCAGTGATACTTGACATCCCCGTGAGGTACGCCTCGCATTGTTTCGTGAGCTTCTCGAAGTGGTTATAGAGTGGAGCCGTCCTGACTACGCCACCGTCCTCGTCTCTCTCCCAGACAACCTCACCGTCACCGCGAATGAAGGCATCTATCCCGCAACTCTTGGTCTTGGACCACCCCCTGGAGACCAGTAATTTGATAGTAAGCTCGCAATCTGCCAATCGTCGTAAGAGCCGCAACATCGTTTGGTATGCCTCGCTCCTAGCAATCCAGTCAGCAACGGAATCGTTTCTAAGCAGTGCTCCCAGAGCTTCTGGAAGATAAGATAGTTGTAACAAGGCCACGATCGATGGGTGTGGGACGAAGTCGAACGGCGCTGGAGAGTCAGCGTATGGGTTAGGAAGGTAGATCGCCAAGGCGCGAAAGACCCAGTTCGAGGCGCAGTCCCAGCTTTGAGTCTCGTCGGAGGACACGTCCTTTTCCGCCTTTGGCTTCGATGCTCCGGTGGAACGCCTACGGGTGCCTCGTTTCGGTTTCGACTTCGGTTTCGGCCCCGTCACAGCCTTTGCCTTATATGCAGGTTCCGAACCACCGACCACGCCCCAACCTCTTCCCCACGGACTTAGACCAGGAGGCACCTGGGAGAACTCGTCGCCACCCCATCCCCACCCCAGGTCACCCGGGTCACCAGAACCCCACCCGTGCTGCCCATCCATACCCAAATCGTCATCATACCCACCAAACCCATCAAAGTGTGGTATGTCAGTTGCATAGCCGGTCCCAGCAGGGCCAGCTGCGGAGGATCTTTTCTTTGAGGCTTTGGTCCCGGCACTACTTGCACGTCTCTGGGAGTTGGACAATTCGTTTAGATGGTGGAAATCCAGAACCCCGAGGATCTCAAAAATGGCGATGACTCGAACACGAGTGCAGCACTTGGTTGTGTCACATTCGTCAACCTGGCCACATGGCGAGGAGCACTGAATGGGCGACATGCATCCACGGCAGTGACTGGTTCCACACTCTGTGCAGAACGCATGGAGCAACTCTACGATGTTCTGGAGGCCTGTCGGCACGGCCTATAATCCCAAGTCAGCTTGGTAGGTAGAACGAGTGGCGAGCCCACATACAGGGTTCCGGGTGGGTTGAATTGGTCTTTTACACTGGGAGCACTTTCTTTCACCAAAGAAAAGGTCTCTGAATTGCTCAAGGATCTGATCAGGAGGGTGGATCTCGCTCGATGTCTCGAGCTCAACGAGTGTTTCTTCGAAAGAGTCGGGCTGGTGATCTGGGACTGCCAAGGGCGTTTGTTGGAGCGAAACGGTGGATTGGATCGGTGCCTCATCGTCTGAGATGGATATGACACTACGCAACCGATACGGCGAATCACCTGTTTCGGGGGGTGCCCGACCCTTGCCTTTCTGTTTGGCGGTTAGACGTGGAGGAGAGGTCTGGCGGATATCGTCGTCGCTGTCGTCAGAGATGACGATTGGAGTGTGGCTTCTCGCCTGTTTCGTGACGGGGTTGTGGATTACAATAGATGCGCTACGCTTTCGGGAGTTTGACATAGTGGTAGAGGTGATGCGGGTGATCACCATCGCCTTCCGAATTGGGACGTGTTATAAGTCGAGGCAACAGAGACAAACCTTGACTGGATCCTCACTTACCCTCACCCTCATCCTCCGTTTCTCGCCCCGCCTCCTCTCGCCCGTCCACGCTTTCGCTGTGGGCCCCACCCTGCCCAGTTCCAACCGCATTCACCGCTCATCTACCAAACTGCTAGACCTCCTCCGGCCAGAGAACAACAGAACATCTCCGCTAATTATCAGCATTCTGCATCAATGGTACCACTCCCACCTATCATTTCCCCAATGATCATTCCAGATCTGACGCGGTGACAAACGTAGGAGGCCCACCATCAGGACCCGGAGGAGCTGTATGTGAAGCAGGACAGAATTGGTGTGTACTCTCTGCGTGAACGCGTCTGCCTGCCCAACCGTTAATCCGTATGCGGCAGGCAAGGGTTCGTTTGGAGAGGTCTACAAAGGGTATCATATCAACCCGCCTATCGCAACCCCGACACGCGCTCATAACAACCGACGTTCAGCTTCGACAAACGGACGGGGAAAACTGTAGCCATCAAGATTATTGACCTCGAAAGCGCAGAGGACGAGATAGAGGATATCCAACAAGAGATTCAGATCCTTTCTCAACTCGATTCCCCGCATGTGACCAAGTAAACCCCCTCTACTATCCAGCCCACCGTCCCACTAACACTCTCACCACAGATACCATGGCTCGTTTTTAAAGAATTCCCATTTGTGGATCGTTATGGAGTGAGTGCGTCCACCTGCGCATCCGGCGCGCCAGATAACCTTTCGCCTCGATCAAGGTACTGTTCGGGAGGCTCATGCTCAGATCTGGTACGCCCCCCGCCCCCCTTTCCCACCCCTATGTCAGAAGTTCAATCGAGGTAGATGAAACCCGGAGTCTTCCGTGAAGAGTACATCGCAATTATCGTTCGAGAGCTTCTCAAGGGCCTAGAGTACCTTCACCAGGAGGGCAAACTGCATCGGGACATCAAAGGTAAGTCTCGTATCGCCTGTGTCGCACCCCCACTTATTCGTTCCACCAAGCCGCTAATATCCTGCTCTCCGCAAATGGTGACGTCAAATTGGCTGACTTTGGTGTCTCTGGACAATTGTCCGGGACACTATCTGCGAAAAAGAACACGTTCGTTGGAACGCCCTACTGGATGTCGCCTGAGGTTATCAAACAGAGCGGCTACGATCACAAGGCCGACATCTGGAGCCTGGGGATCACCGCAATCGAACTCGCCAAAGGGGAGCCTCCATACGCAGAATTACACCCGATGAAGGTTTGGTCGTTCCTTTGCGCAGCCAGCCGGCAGCTAACCCATTTCCGTTCCCTCAGGTTTTGTTCCTGATTCCCAAGAACCCCCCTCCGCAGCTGGATGGGGTATTTTCCAAAACATTCCGCGAGTTTGTGGCTTACTGCCTCCAGCGTGATCCCAAGGATGTTGGTCCAAACCATCCCAATCACCGTTGTATCCTACTAACACTGCCCCAGCGCCCAACCGCTCGTGACCTCCTGAAGCACAAATTTGTGCGGATGGCAAAAAAGACAAGCTACCTAACCGAACTAATCGAACGGCACGAAAGGTGGAAAGCGGAGGGCGGAGAGAAGCCCGACGACCGCGACCAGGCTCGCGATTACGACGAGTCCGCTACCTCGTCTCTTATTTCGTTTTATAGTACTGATGTGCGTCCCGCAGCCAACACAACAGCGATCCAGAAGACCTCTGGGATTTCGGCACCGTCCGCCACGTTGGAGCAACCATCGGTCGTGCTCAACACACTCCAGCCATCGATGATCATGGCGGCCGAAACGGCAATCTGCCGACTTACTCTGTAACCCCAACCCCCTCGAATGTCTTGGGGCCCACAGCGTATGATCACAAGCAGCCAATAGATCTCTCCCCCATTGCCAATAAGGGCGATCACCTTCCTCCAATTCCTCCGCCACCAGTGAAGAAGTACGACGTCGAAGCGACGGTTAAGCACGCCCTGCTGAAGGGTTCTGGCACAGCAAGGGCAACGGTTCAGAGGGAGCCTTCCGACGAGTTCGACGATTACGATGAGGACTTTGTCAATCACGAAGGCCAGAACGGGAACGGCGAAGCAGAGTTACCGGACACCACACTCTTGGACTCTGTCGTCCTTCCAGCATTAGCCTCGGTATGATTCTCCTCCTGGCCCAGTTTTGGGTGGTGACCTCTAATCTGGTATCTCTCCCAGCTGTTCCCGCGAGTAACCACCCAAGAAGCGCGAGTAGCCCTGAGCACTTTACAACGTGCCTTCACGGAAGCGGAAAGGATAATCCCTGGCGTGACCATGGAACTCATTAACGAGATAGTTGATTCCGTGGAGCACATCGACGTCGATGATGACCGCAGATGACCCCAGGACAATTCACCTCGCTGGTGTTCAAGTTGTGGACAGATCTTTCCTCCAGATAATTCTTTTCTCCCTCCCGCCACTTACCAACCTCTACGTTGGTTGATTATGCGATCTGGTCCCTTCTTTCCTTACCTCATCAAGTACCCCACCTATCATCCTGTACTTGTAAACTTCACTCCTCCATCGTATACCTACTCCGAGTACATAATACACATCGCAACATTCTAGCCGAGAGCGTGAGCCAGCTGAGGAACAGCGCCCTCTAATTAGCTGTTACTTCTGGTTTCGTTGTCCGTTTCTTCTTCCCCGTCGTCCCCTTCTTCTGCCGCGTAACCTTTATCGGGTCAAGGCTGCTTGACCGAGGGGTCCCGTCGACCCCCACGTCATGGACTCGGAAGGACGCCACAGAAACTGGTGTGGATGACATCGATTGGCGGAACTCGTTTGGATTTGGGAAAGTGGACTGGATGGCTGGGAGTGTTGACGTTGACGGATTGGCGAATGCTGGCATCTCACCCTCTCTGTCAACAACGAATTCTCGGTTTTGGTGTGCCGATGGTTGAGTATTTTCCCGGAGGATAGTCTCAGGTCGTACTGGTGCTACAATGGAGTTGAATGGCGCGGTGACAAATGTGCGGGTGGAATGGGACGCACCTGGCGCAACGGGCATCAGATCATCGAGACGAACAATAGGAATCGAGTCAACATCCAGAGAACTGGGTGGCTTCTCGATTTCCATCTTGTCAAAGATGTAATATGGATCATCTTTGAGCCTCTCGATGCGCTCCTGTCGTTTCTGTAAGTGGGTCGTCAGTATGGGAGACCAGCGAGGACCAGAAATGAAGCCTACCCTCTCTCGCTCTGCCTTCTCTTCTTCAGTCTCTGCGGCCGGCATAAGGGCATCCTCCTGGAGGAGCCTGTTCGCAGGCCCCTCCTTGACTTTGCCATTCACCTCCTTCTGCTTCCCCTTCTTCTTCTTCGGTCTCCGCCCGCGCCCCTCTTCTGTGGCAGGCGTTGGCAAGGAACTTTTAGGAGGAGGGACAATCCATTTATCCAAGTCCAGCCCCTCGGGTATTGGTACATTAGCCTGGGCCGCCGACGCGACTGGATTTAGTGGGTACGCGGACACCAGAGGGTGAATTAGGTAAAGGCTCTTCGGGAACTCCGGTTCTATAGTGCCAGCCTCGAAACCATCAGAACCACTGGCAAAGGCATAGCTCTCGGTTGGTCGCGGTCTGAACTGTGATAGGTCGGCGCTTATAAAAGCGAAAAGCCCCAGAGAGTTCGCCGCCTTTGGCCGCCTTGAGCGAGATGTACTGTGTTATTACAAAACTGGCACTCACGCGTTCTTGAACTTCTATGTTCGGATTCGTGGCGAATTCATGCAATCGTTCAACAACGTAGTCAACCTGTTGCTTGACTTTTGGGAGGTCGTCGTTGTCCCAGCGCTTCGCGGTCTCCACAGCCCAGAATGCGAACACCTTTGTCGCGGCATGAACGTATACCGCAACGGTCTCAGGGTGCAGCTTGGAAATAGCCGGTTGGAGCAGCACGGGTAGGAGCTTCTGTGGTTCCGCAAGTTCCCTTCAAGACAGTGAGCGTTCCGATGAACGTAGTGAACGGGAGTCTCACCCGCAGTATTCACCACAGATCCAGGCGGCTGCCCACAAAACCTCCGCACAGCTCCCTTCGTCTAATGCATTCAGGAGGAATGTATCGTCGTTCAGCAGTTTGACCATCAGTTTCACGGCATATCTGCGCGCGGCCCTCACACGGCCAATAACATCCACAAGTTGGTCCCTGATCTGGAGTCCAACATCTACGGAGGCAACATATGCAAGGTCAACCAACACTGAAAGATACCACTCGAAGTCAGTCACGTTGGCGTAGGTATCCCGTGAACATATCGAAAGTATCCTTTGGGCGAGTGTTAGTCGGTATGCACGGGCTCCGGCGAGTAGACTTGTGGGTTGTACACCGTGAGGCGACTGTGCGTGTTGTGACAACGAATGGACTGCTGTGGGAACTGCTGCCACACCATCCGGTCTAGCCAGGTGTGACAGGAGCTGCTGAGTGATGGATTGCAGGTTGCCTTCATCAACCTAGGGATGTGAAGTCAGCCCCAAGACCGCGGGGGGAATGTAGTGACATAGGATACCATAGTTGAGACGAGATCCAAAGCTCTCATCCGGATACTCATATCTTGGTCGTCAATGCTTGACAAGATGACTTTCTCGTACTCTCCAACGAGGTGTGGATGGCTAGGGACGATCTTAACCAGTGCAAGCAGTGCAATGTATTTGACTGGAAGTGATTATCAGGTAAATTGCGCAGTTAGTCCGCGATAAACTTACGGTTCTGGTCGGGGTCCTGCAGGAAGGTGGCCAGTTTGGTTACACAAGTCCTTGCAAGGGCGTCACCGGAGTGGGGTTGCAGCATCCCCCCCACTATGCACGTATGAACGCATTCATAGAGTAAAGATATCGCAGGCGTTGTGCCGATAAGGTCTTTAATTGGTTTCTGGAGTTTCTGAAGTAGGCGGGGTTCGTGCGGGGTCAAGGCACCGAACTATATGCCGTTTAACGACGGTGAACCACAGACTAAACCTTGTGAACTTACGAGTTTGATGACTTTGATCAGTAGCCAGTTGTTATTTGAGGTGGTGAGCAGGTGGAACAGCTGAGGGGCCAGTATTAGGTATTCGGTAGGGTTCTGGCGAACCAGTTCACAGAGAACGTTCACGGTTGCGGACACAACGCCTAGTAAATGGTCAGTTGGTTGGCGGAAACCGGAGTATATCGCGCGCCTTGGTCGGGGTCGCTCAGCTTCTCCGTTAGACGCGGCAAGGCGATGGAGGCCACATCGGGATGGTTTGCGAAGACCTTGTATAACGCAACTACGGCGCGTTTCCGAATGGCCGGTCGCGAATGATTAAGCATCGTGACGATTTCAGGATGTAGATCCCGAGCCAAATCCGAGGTCATAAATTGCGAAAGTCCACTCAGAGTCACCGAGATGTCGAGGGGAGGGCCGCTTAAGTCCTGTGGGATTAAGCTATAGAAGGAGCTACATCTAGGTAGAACGGCGAACCTTTTTCAGTAAGTTGGTGGTCAGCATCAGCACATCCGTATCCTTCGAGAATGACTGTGATGCCGCCAGGTACCCAACACACTTGAGATGGAACTTTGGCGAAGCCATGACTTCAACAACGTGAAACGAAGCCCAGCTCATATCGTAACCAAGCATATCGAGCTAGGACGACGTTAGTTGGGCATCCGATATCCTCAAAGCGGAACGCTCACATAGGTGAGTTTCATGATGGCTCCCGCTTTTAACCCCATGTCCTTGCTCTTGATCTCTTCCCGGATTTCGTCTACGGCCCTGTTGATGAACGTGGCCTCATCTTGCTTGTTCGCCCGCAGGCCGCGAATGAGATCTTGTAGGGTTCTTTCCCACATAGAGATAGAGAACTTGGGTCGAGGATTCCGTCACCCGTCCCTTAAAGCGTCGAATTGCGGAGGCAAGGAGTAGAATGACGTGCACGTGTCTGTCGATCACTTCTCAAACTCTTCAGCCACTTTCACCCCCGCCCTGTGAGTGTTCACGGGTAAATCCCTCGCATCTCGGCTACGACGTACCCAATGCATTCAAGCAGATAAGTCTCAGAATTTGGGCCGCGGGATCCGAAGAGGATGAGCACTCTCACTCGAGATGAGTACGAATGAGTCCCGTTCACTCCATTTCCAGTCTCTGATATCCCTGCAGCATCGAAATCGCGACCCGTGCTGCGGACCAGTTCACCCGCCTATTTTACTCCACGTACGACTCGCCGACGAGGGTCATAGACGTGCCAAAGTTCTACCGACCTTCTTCTGCGATCACCTGGAACGGGAACCCGTTTGCAGGCGCAGACGGCGTCCGAGACTTGCTGAACGACACCCCTATCACAAAGCACGAAGTGCAGTGTTTTGACTGTCACCCCATTCCAGGTCGGTTCCACCCCGTTGTCGGTTTGTCGTGCGCCGACCCAACCCCTGACAGGGAGCCAACCTCCAAACCTCCTGGTCACCGTTTCTGGCACGGTGACCCACGGAAACACGGCCAACCCAACAGCCCCTTCAAATAACAGTACGAAGTCGAAGAATGTCGATGGACAACCAAGGGTCTTTTCACAAACTTTCGTTCTTGTTCCCGATTCTTCGGCCGTTCCGGCAAAAACAGGCGAAGTTGCCAAGTACTACATCAGCGCGGACGCGTTCCGTTTTGTTGGCTGAAGGGTGAAATTATAACGATGTCATGAGATCTACTACCTAATAATAATGTACAACAATATGGTAGACAATCAACCAAACGTTTGGCTGGACCTTGCACTGCGCTTGATCTTCGAGAGGCGCCATTCGTCTGGTTTCTCGTACTAAGGCACCAAGTCAGCACGGGGAAAATTGTAAGGAAACAACAGATACTTGCCTTGTTGTACAGCGGCTCGATCTTCTCCTGTTTCTTGCGTTTGCTAATCTTGCTTGAATCCGCAACCTTAAAGAACTGTGGGGCGACTTCCACCAGCCATTTAGGTTCCACTGCGGTCACGTTATGACAGTACTCTCTCGTCGTCAGGATTAGCTCGTGGTAGACCAGCCATTCGGGCGCCCTGTTGAACAGCGCGGACGACGGGTGAATGTAGACTGGGGTTCCCTCAACCAGGGTCTTGTAACCCTCTTGCGGGTCTTTCTTAGCGGCGTGGCGGAAGAACCCAGAACAGATGGCCCGCCGAACAAGGTTGTAATCACGACCGGCCGAGAGGATATCGTGTTTGTACCTGGGCAATATCAGCGACCTACTCATAGCGGGCACCGCAACGCTCACCTGTCCATGATACCTAACAGCTGCTTCCGCACATCCTCAGCTCTCCGCATACTCCTAGCCTGGATGAAGTTCTCGAAACACCACGGATTGGAGTAGTTGCTGCCTTTCCACCCATTGTATACGGTCAATAATGTTAAGTGGTCCCCCTCCGGTTGGTTGAATTTAGCCTTCTTGGCATCTGCTTGACCCTGCTTCTCTTTCGGCCGATAGAAGACGGTGGGAATCGACAGCATGGCAACGATGGATAAAATTTCCTCCGAACACCCCAACTCAACTGAAGCAATCAGCATCTTCGCAAGTGTTGGTTCCAGCGGAAAGTCCGCCATCTTACGACCCAGCCTGGTCAAGAGGCCTTCATCGTCGAGAGCGGACAGCGCATACAACGATTCAAGGGCAGTCAACATTGTCTGAGCCGGTGGAGGGTCCATGAAGTCGAAACTGAGAAGGTCGTTGATACCCATGGCCTTCAGTAATAGGATTGTGTGCGCAAGGTTTGTCCGTTGTATATCGGGGATGGAGGCGGGAAGCATCTCGTTTCGATAGGCGGCCTCAGTATAGAGGCGGTAGCATTTCCCTGGACCAGTTCTTCCTGCACGGCCCGCTCGTTGACGCGCCTGGGCCTGGGAAATGGGCATCACGACAAGCGAGTCCATACCAAGCCTAGGGTCGTAGGCGTTTTGTTTCGAGAAACCGGGGTCGACGACGTAGTAGATACCGGGGATCGTCAAACTTGTCTCTGCAACGTTGGTTGCGACGACGACCTTCCGGGCTCCAGGAGGGGTGGGCTCGAATACACGAGATTGGACTTCGGATGGTAGAGCGGAATAGATGGGGAGGATGAAGAGTTCCGGGACCTTCGGACCCAGTGCCTTCATGCGTTCGTAGAGAATTTCGCAAGCCGTGTCGATTTCTTCCTGACCTGTCAGGAAAAGGAGAACATCACCTGGAGGTTCTGAAAGGTGGATCTGCATGACGGTGATGAGGGAGGCGTCCAGATAATCGGTTTCCGGTTCCTTTGTGTAAAGATATTCGACAGGGTACGTCCGACCCGGGATTGAGAAGATGGGGCACCCGTAGAAGTACTTCGAGAACTTTTCGGCATCGAGCGTTGCTGAGGTCACAATCAATTTTAGATCCGGCCTGCGCTTCACAGCCTCTAATTAATCGTCAGCAGTGATAAGGAACCCGAGACAAACAACAACACCCACTCTTAAGAAGTCCAAACAGAACGTCGGTGGCGATGGTACGTTCGTGAGCCTCATCAAGCATGACAACGGAATACCCAGTGACATCCGGGTCAATGACACATTCTCGTTGCAACATACCGTCCGTCATGAACTTGATCTTGGTCTCGGGACTTGTACAGTCCTCGAACCGGATCAGGTACCCGACCTCTTGGCCCAACCGACAACCAACTTCTTCCGCAACTCGTTTCGCGACAGACATGGCGGCAACACGACGAGGTTGGGTGCAACCAATCTTTCCGTTCTCGCAAAAACCCGCTTCGGCAAGGTACTGTACGATCTGCGTGGTCTTCCCGGATCCAGTGTCACCGACGACGATAAGGACTTGATGCTACGAGGCTTGTCAGTCACATTTTCGGCGAAAAGGATGCGTAGGGTACACACCTCCCTGATAGCCTCCAACAGAGGATCCCTGAGTTTGTAGATCGGGAGGCTCTTCCGTTGATCCTGAATGCTGAGGCTCGTGATCTCTCCGAACGTCGTGGCCTTGCTAAAAGTCGCCTCCTTCCACTTCGGGTTGTCGCCTTGACCGTTGCGAAGGTTACTCCTGAGGTCCTGGGCGAAAACCTTGTCCTGTTGCGACGACATTGGGTCCAACCAGGGGGTGCTGAAGTCGCGAGCTTCCGAGTCCGCCACCTCGTTGGCTTCCTGCTGCCTCATCTCCTTCCTCTCCTTGGCGAGAGCGGCCCCGGCGAGCGCGGCACGATTCAGGGAACCGTCTGGCGCCTTCACGATCTTCACCGGACTGAGGTCGAGCGTCTTCTTCGTCTGCCCTGCTAAGAATGGCGCCTCGTCCTCTCGTACCTCAACATCCAGCTCCTCTTCCACTTCGGCGCGTGCGGCGGGGTTATTGAAATCCTCGTCGAGTTCGGGGTACTCCGAAGCGGGGATGGCACCAGAGGAAATCAACTGCTTGATTTCCCAACGTTCTGGGGAAGTCAGCCGTTTGGCTGAGCGCTTCGGCTCGTCAGTCTTGCCACGGAGTGGAACAACATTCGAGCCAGATAGAGAAGCGCGAGCAGCCTCCTGTCGCTCAGCCTCCATCTCGGCTTCGGATTTGATTCGGAGGTGGGGGGTAAGATCCCGTCCGGAAATTTGGTCCACGTCCTTCATAGATAATCCGATCCTAGTCCCGGCCACACTCATAACCTTGACCTTGACCGTCTGATTGCGACTGAGAAGGTCCGTGGCTGAGTTCGCCCGTGTACCGACCTGAATGTTGGAGACGTGTACCATACCTTCAGTACGCCCAGCAACACCTTCGAGGGTTACGAACGCGCCAAAATCCCTGACAGAAGATACACGGCCGGTGTAAATCTTGAAGAGCACCGGTCGTTCGTCAACGGCGGCGGCGTGGCGTCCATCGCGTCTGTAACCACGGTCGTTGGAATGCCCGTGGGGACTTGGGCTACGGCGGCGAGGAGACGGCGAGCGACCACGTCTTTGGCGTTTCGGCGAGGGTGGATCGTCCGAAGGGCGCGGTCTGGTCTTCTTCGATGCCGACTCGAACTGGGCCATCATGTCGTCCACCTCCTTCATCACAGCATCCTTCTCCATGGCGGATGGCGCAGGCTTATCGGCGAGGGCAAGCCCAGGGAATAACCGCCTCTTCTTCTCCTGCTCATCCATCTCTCCCTCGACATGTCCGTTCTCCTTCTGACCATTAGAGTCGTTTCCTTTCGGTTGACGCTTCTTGTATTTGGGATGCATCGTAAGGATTAGACGATCTACGGTCTCCACAAATGAGTCGGGGAAGTCGGCACCAACGCTGGAAAGATTTGCCTTGAAGCCGGCAAGCGTTTTGGATTCATCGTGGAGAGCAATAACGAATTCGGCGACGGTCTTGTCGTTGATCCCGGTGTGGTTTACGACCTCCTGGGTGATTTTGGCGACGAGAGAGAGGAACTCGAGTTGCGTCAAGTCATCAGTCATCGTCGCAGGTGAAGGGAGGGTGAAAGAACACTTGTTCGTGAAGGGGAAGCGTGTCCAAATTAGCGTGCTCTCGCTTAGTCATCATCGACTCAGATTCTCACGAGTGCAATTCCTCGCATTGACGCAGTACTTTAAACAGTGAGCCTAACTAGTTAACCCATCCCCAGTAATCAAGTCTATCATAGCTCTAATCACATTGGAGTTCTGAGGAACGAAAGAACTCTGGGTTAAGTGATCAAGCAATTCTCTATCGAGCAGCTGTCTGGACAGGGGGGTTAGGTAGACGGGAGATCCGGTCGGTAGAAGGTCAACGCACCTCAACTGAGTTGCAAGGACGCCGATCCGGGGTAAAGCCCGCAGTTTAATCGTCCTGCCGACGGTCATACCCCCACCGATATGGTTTACGGAGATGGTTCCACCCAGGAGCAAAATGGCATAAACGGGGACCTTCCCTGTGTCAATAACAGACACTCTAGCGGGAAGTAAGTACTCCCTCACCTGCGTGCAGTCCCTTAAATACGTTTTTTTCGTCGCATGCTTCGTAAAGTAGCAAACGAACGGGGACTTCCACGCCGTCTCACTAAAGAGGACGGATGCAGGGTGAATAAAGACTCGTTCCTGGTTTAAGTCATAAACCCTGAACTCCGCAGCTGAGTTGTCCCGCTGCACCGTCCCTGCGGCAACCTGGTCGAACTTTATCGCAGATTTTGGTAGCCGAACTTCCGCCACCTGCGGCCAAAGGCCACCAAGGATCACAGACTTGACCAAGTTAACATTTCCACTGTTGATGTTCAAAGCTGGATTCGAAATCCCGCTGGACGAATCAACGAATCCACTCTCGGCCAGATTGAAGAATAATTCTTGTCGCAGTGTTGCAACGTCTCGCACTGTTGACGAGGAGACGAAATTCTATTCATTCGTAATCAGCAAACGACAAGCTCGACAGAGTAAACGGATGGTCGGACCTCCTCACAGAACGTATTGATAGTGGAGAGAGTCCCTCTTTCGGAACGTAGTTTTTTACAAGCGTCGAACGCCTTGACATCCGTCAACAGATCGCTCCCAGCGGTCGCGAATTTCGCCCTACGGCTAAAGAAGAAAGAACCATCAAGATGCAAGTAATCCACTTTGGAAATCTCTCCCACGCTGTAGCTTCGTCGCGCTTATCCATCGGGTTCAGGAAGAGTGGTTTGGATGAGAGACAAGCGGCAGCTGTGAGGGTAGGTTCCAGACAACGAAACATGGCTCCCAGAATCATCATCTGCCAACATTCACCTCAGTGTCTTATCGCGACCCGTGCGGATCGGACCAACCTTGGCAAGTTTCACGTCCACAGGTAGTGTCGCCTTGGGTGATGTCAGCCGGTGTGGTAGGCAGGCCAAAACAAACGCACCATTGCGCGTCCCAACGCTGTAATCGTATCATCTTCATTGATGGCACCAATCTCCTTCAGGAACTTCCACGAGCTGGAGAGAGCAGCAACCTTGGGAGGGTCAATTGCTCTCCCCAAAAATTCCTCACGTTACGATCAGTAAAGGCACCTAACGGATGGTGCGGGAAAATACCTGTACATCCTCATTTTCTCTCGCGGCTTTTACTGACAAACAGACGTTATTCAAAGAGACCCGCAAGATTTCGGGGACAGAGAAGTCCAGCATGCCCTTCTCCTGTTTCCTGGTATACGTCTTGTAGCATATTCCAGGCTGAGTTCGACCAGCTCGACCCCTTCTTTGCCGACCAGCAGCTTTGGAGACCCAGCCCTCGACCAGGTTCGACAATTGAGTCTCTGGATCGTACTGAACTTCCTTCATCCTCCCAGAGTCGATTATATATATGATATCATCGATTGTGATTGATGTCTGTGATGCGGGTGAGATACAATGAGGGGACCACAACGGCCCACACCCACCTCCGCTACGTTGGTTGAACAGACGATTTTCCATTTGGACGGATTCGTGCGGAACACCTTTCGCTGTTCATCACCGGAGAGGTTTGCATGTAATGGAAGGATGTCCGCCTGTTTGTTCAGAGCCGCTCCAATAGCTTGCATGCATTGTTTGATTTCTTGCACACCAGGAAGGAAGACGAGAATGCCTCCCTTGGGCTTTTCGTTTACGATGTGATTTACCAAGGCAGCTGTAAGCTATGAACGGTCAGTCTCCTAAATGCGGGTAACTGTGGCACTGGTTGTACTTCGTAGTCGATGCGGTTTGCTTTGATGACTTTGTGGACGGCCTGTATGTCCTCTTCGGAAAGTCCCTGTGACTGGAGGTCTTCCTGCTGTTGTTTGAACTGGCCACCGGCCTGCGCTCTACCACCGCGGGGGTTGTAACCTATCTTAGGTATGATGTCTTCGAGATAACTACTTCCAGTTAGGTATTATTTGTATGCACATAAACAAAGGAAACCCTTACAAATCTTCCACAGGGAATGTACGGCCGGGGATACTAATCAATGGTGCTCCGTCGAAGTATTTCACAAAGGTCTCCTGGTTGATTGTGGCGGACATCAGGACAACTTTTAGGTGTTTCGTCCTGCGCAAAAGATCCTTCAATTCCAGCAGTAAGAAGTCGCTATCCATCGATCTCTCGTGAACCTAGGGGAAAGGATTTAAACCGCACGAACACAAGAGGGTCGCCAAGACCCACCTCGTCCACAACCACATGTGTAACACCGCCAAAATCGTCGCCAGAGCTGAGTCTGCGCAAGACTACACCCGTTGTACAGAAAAGGAGTTTAGTTTTGCCAGTTATTTTACTCTCTCCTCGAATGGCATATCCCACAGATCCGTCGGACAATCGCTCTTCAGACACGCGAGCAGCCACTGCGATAGCCGATAGCCGACGTGGCTGGGTAACCAGGATAGACCCGGACGACCCCCGTCCGTTTGTGATGAGGGAGTCGAGGATGAATTGAGGGACTGGCCAAGTTTTCAGGTCGCCACACTCAGTCCTGGAATAGAGATACCTACGTTGAGTGGTCTTTCCGGATCCTAATAACGCCGTTGAATATTTTGGTCTTCCATGACGAGGAAGCATTACCTGTCTCCCCAACGACGACAACAACCCTACTTTTCTCCAGTGCGCTTAAAAAGTCCTCGCGTGCGGAAAAAGCAGGCAGCCGTTTCCTTGTTGCGAACATAGCTTGATAGCGTTCATCCGAGCAAACCTTCTCATAGTCTGCTTTGACCCGCCCATCCGTGCGGTCATCCACCTTGTGGGAACGACGCATGTTTTTTCCGGATTTGATGATGGGAGCCTCATCAATATTTTCCACATTAGTCTCTGGGGCCTTGTGGGGGGTTATGTACTTCAAGACCTGGGAAATGTCAGGTGGGCCGTTATCCTCGATGCTGACCCACTCCTCCTCAACCATTCGGAGACATGCCCCAACAAAGGACTCTCCGTCTTCGACTAACAACCCCTCGTCTGTCGCCTGTAAGATGCGGGAGAGGATATGCAGGCGAATGTAGGCAGGCACAGATGGAGAAGAGATGTGGATAGCAGGGGGAGAAACGAGGGTGGGGTAATTGTCAGGGGTGAATATGTGCAACGTAAACGGTGAAATAGGCAAAGGGATAGCCGTGCGTCCAGGGGAGACCGTACCGCCGTACATATCGACTTCCACCGGGTCAATGTCTCCCAGTGTAGGGGCCGCACCCCGGAGGGATTCGGTCGCACCCAACAAGCGCTTCCCAAGTTTGGACACCAAGAGTTCAGGATGGTCTATGGCAGACGACACCATAGCGAGTTCTTCCTTAACAAGGTATAGGGGCCATCCACCTTCCTTGACCATTGATTCCTCGAACCACCTCCTTTTGATATTGTCGGTGCCAGAGTGAGCGTCGGTGATGAAAGAGTTTGACGAGTTATTGGTAGGCATGAACCTCTCTGGGAGGTCCACTTCCGGGGTATGCAGTAAGAGGTATTCAATGCTGGCCTCCAGGGGCGTTAGATTTGCTGCGAAGTTCTTCGTGAACGACGAAGGCTCCGAGATAAATGCCACGGCCTTTTGAGATTGGTCCGGTTTGAAACCCAGCGATTGGAGCTGTTTCACTAATGCTTTGGCAGCTGGTCCATCAACACTCGTGGTTGAGGCCACCTCGTCGGTATACAATGCCAGCGCCTGGGAAACATATCAGACTAAGTTCGGGAGGGTGTGAACCAACAAACTTTTCGAATGGCTTCTTCCACGGTATCTCGCAGAGACGTGGCCATTTTTACCTCGGGGGCGTTAATAAATTCCTTGGACACTTGGGGCTGGGCGGCGGGTTTCGAAGAACCGGGTCTCCAGGCGGCCCTCTGCTTAGTAGCCTCTTCTTGCCTCCGCCTCACCGCCTTTTCGATCCCCTTTCGAGGTGGCATTTTAGAGTCGACTCGGCACGTGACCGACCGCCGGCAGGAATCCGGGATCAAATTTCTCGAGAGGTAAATTGTGTTCAGAGTGGTTCGATGGGTGGAAAGGATTATCGTCAGATAAAGGTTCTCCGGCCTCTCTCCGCTTGCTCTCTCCCTCCTCCTTGGCTATAAATGTTTCCCGCCCACCGGTCGTCCTCTGCTTGAGCTCCCCACCAGCGCACTGACTTCGGCCCCGGTCGCGTTTCTGTTCCCTCCCGCCGGCCACTGGCCAATATATGCCCACCTGTTCCGTGGATCATGTCATCGAAACAACTGGGTGTGGACTCGGAGCCGATCAGGATATACGATGCTGCCCCAAAGGCAGTGGCTTCCAATATCATATTCCTCGCTGCCTGGCTCGCTGGAACCACTGGCTATTTCCTGGTATGTCGCACATTTGTCTGGTATCGATGGTGTGTAACCAACATCGGTTCGTAGAGCATCCTTGCAACCACCTTTGCGCAGTGCGTCCGGTGGCTCCCCTTCGTTGGACAGGACAACACTCCCCATCTCCCGCCCACCACCGCGCCCGAGCGGACCCCCCGCCGTCCCCCACGTCCAATGCCAATAATGACGCGCCCGTTGCTCTCCCGTGAAAACGTGGACCGGCACGTGTCATTCTCTCTTGATGTCCGGACAGACCGAGATATAATGCAGCCCCAACCACCTTCGACCGATGCCATGACTTGCACAACCGCCTCTTTTTCCTCGGCCGATTCAACGTTGTGTTCATCGCCACTGTCGGACCTAGGTGATCTCCCCCCGCTGAAGAACCTTCCCCCGCTATTGTCGGATCCACCTGAACAAATCCAAGTTAAGAGGCGTCCGATGACTGCAAACTTCCCGATCAAAGCGAGAAACCCTTTCAAGTTCCGTCGGGCCTCCACTTCATCCGCTCCCTCACCGAATCCCGAGATCGAGGAAATTCCCCCTGTATCCCCATCCATCGACCGATATCCTACACCTCCAGATCCCAGGCCCAGGAAACCATCGTTGATCAGGAGACTAAATATGAAAGGACGGAGGGCACACAGCGTCAATATGTTGACCGGATGTGGGTTCTCTCCATGCGTCTACGCTCTCGATCCATCTAAACAGCCCTCTTCAGCTCCATCCAGCGCGCCCACATCGCCGAGGTTATCACCGTCGTCGTTCCGTGACACAGCGAACACCTCGAAAAGGTCTGCATCCATGGACGTCCCCACACAAACACCTGGCTCTCCGGTGTTTGCTCCCCCATCTCCACACCTAAGCTCTCGGCGCACTCTCTTTGGTAGTTTCACAAGACCGCGAACAGTTTCTCCCCCACCAGCACCCGCACGAACACAGCCTTATGGCCCTCCATACAACTGCCCTCTTCCCATTCCACAGCCTCGGCGGTCGAGCGGCACCCGACGGCCAACTACCAGCACACGAACCCCAATACCTGACCTCCAAAAATTGCCATCATAGTACCAGCCATCTTAACACCATACAGTTCACGTCCTGTAAGTGAACCCCCCCCCGACGATGCAGCTCATCCTTACTCACACGGGCGTCCCATAGGTTGACCATCAAACGTCATATACGATATCCCACTCCACTCAATGCATGTCTCCACGATAACCCGACATCATACGTCTTGAAGAGCCCCTTATCATAATCACAACCCACAATTACTTATTATCGCAGATTACATTGTTTTGTCCGTTTTGCTTTGCAATGAAACGCATCATTTGATTTTCCTGATTCACGACCCATGTCTTGGCTTTGCAGCAAAGAACCGATGAAGTTTTCGAATCACCGATACATACGAGGGTGAAGGTACGGCGGGTAAACTAGATAGACTGATAACAATACAAACTACCCATCGAACGCGTCTTTAGAACTCGAAACGAGGTGATGTCAAACATAGGAGATGAAATCAACGTGAGAAGCTGAACACCAGGCCAAATAGATACCACTATCAATGAGGGACTTACCGAGACGATAGGGTCTCGAGCATCGAACGTGATTTGGCGATGGATCAGATACGCGCATCATGTCTTTATACAAGAAACGGAGCCGCTAGAAGGCCTGGGCTGGACACAAGAGTGTGCATTTCGCCAAAAGGAGAGCTGGTCGTAAGGGTCGAACTGAATCCTCCTTGGTATTCATCGTCGAGGGGCAGTGGCCCAGTCCAGGTGATTCGGTGTATCCGAGATATGAACATTCGTCATCTCCTCGTGGACCTCGCGACTGCCAGCGCTCACAGATAGTTAGCAAGAGCATGGTCGATTATCGACAAGGTTGGTAGTCGCCAGAGATATGGATCTATTGGGGTCACAAACATCTCAGGTAGATTAGTTCATGCGGGACCGTGATGTATTGGGTGCCCGTCGAGTCCGACGGTAGCGGGGGAACGACAATGTCGTACCCACGGAGATCACTGCAACTGTAGGCAGTACGTGAGCTGATTGATGAATATTCAGATTCAGGAAGGGAGGTTGTGATCCAGGTGGGATTATTGCACCAACAGTGCGGCAAAACATCTCAGACGCAAACGATCCGAGGGAAATTTGGACACTAGAATCGGCCGAGCAGAGCATAGTCCCTGAATAGTACAAGAACACGTCGGCACCAGCACCAGCAGGCCACGAAAATACTTTGGTGTTCCAGGGTCATCGTTGCGTGCAGGTCCGACTCAAGCCACACGATGATCGACACAACCTCGGACAGATATTGCCACGTGTTTCATCTCACTTTACCCACAGGTTTTTAGACACGACTGGCACCATTTAACGTCCAGAACCAACAATGGTGTGCATACAACCACCTCTTAACCTTTGCAATAATAACGCCGGTACACGCCTAGGTCGTTCTCGCCGCCTCAATATGCACAAAAGGCGGAAAAGGTAACAGCACACCCTCAGAAATCTAATCGACCGCGCACAATTCCAATGTTAATCCTCTACCCACAGCGGTGATTTCTCGCCAGTTCCGAGACATGACGCGAGCTAGGATCGAATCTCTCCTGACCTCCTTCCCAAAACTCATCCCGACGAACACCCAACACACGTCCGTCGAAACCGCCGAAGTTCGATATGTCTACCAACCGTTGGAGGAGCTTTATATCCTCTTGATCACGAACAAGGCCTCGAATATCCTACAAGATATTGAGACCCTGCATTTGATCGCTCGCGTCGTGTCTGACATGTGCAGAAACGCGGAAGAGCGGGAAATCCTCAAAAATGCATTCGATCTGCTCGGTGCATTCGATGAGATCGTCAGTATGGGCTACCGAGAGCAAGTGTCGTTAGTCCAGGTGCGGAGCGTGTTGGAGATGGAGAGTCACGAGGAGAAGATTCAAGAGATCATCGCCAGGGTGAGTACCTTGTATCCCCTGCACAAGAACACCAAGAATTGAGTCATCGTCGCATCCCAGAACAAAGAAGCTGAGGCCAAGGAAGAGCTCAAGCGGAGGGCCAAGCAACTTGAGATGCAACGGCGTGAACAGCAACGACGTGCAGCTTCGGGTATGGGTGGTGGAGGCGGCGGCTACCTGGGCGGCGGCTCGACTGGATACGCCCCGGTGCCCCAGCGATTCGAAGCACCCACTCCTCAACGGACGGTCTCCCCCCAGCCCTCATCTCTCCGCTCCCCCGCTTTCAAGAGCAGCGGCATGAAACTCGGTAGCAAAAAGACGAAACAAGCTGAACTTCTCGATGCTCTGGGGGGCGAACTTGCAGTCGACGAACAATCCTTCCCGGCTTCGCCAGTCCATGCCCCCGAGCCCATCGCTCCGGTAAAGGACTATACCAGCAGCCTCCCTACCGTCTCGCAGGAAAGGTGAGCATGTGTTCTGTATTCCTCAAGTCCATCCCTAATTTTCCTCCTCAAAGCGTGCACGTTTCCATCAAGGAATCCGTCTCGGTGAATCTCATGCGCGAAGGTGGTGTAAACTCGTTAGAAATCAAGGGTGACATGAACCTTCATGTGTCGGATGACGCCTTCACGCGTATCCGTCTCTCGGTGGCTCCTCCCCCGTCCGGTGTTGGGGCTGAGGTCCAGTTCAAACAGCACCCCAACGTTGCAAAATTCCAGGCTCAGAAGGAGCGCACTGTCGCTCTCAAGGACCCTGGCCGCGTATTCCCCCTCGACCAGCCGCTCGGTGTCCTCAAGTGGAGATACTCAGGGAAAGACGAGACCTATGTTCCACTCTCGAGTACGCCCCTCCTAGAACTTCACGCTTCATTTTGATTCAGAGGTGACATGATGTCCACAGTCAACTGTTGGCCATCACCATCAAACGATGGGACATGTGAAGTTAACATCGAGTACGAACTCGAGAACGAGTCTCTGACGTTGTACGACGTCATCATTTCTATCCCTCTCCCGTAAGCAAACGCAAATCTGACCGCAGGATTTGTGCTCATCCAACCTCGTTCCTGCAGGGCTGGCTCGTACCCAACAGTTTCATCCCACACCGGCGAGTGGTCACTCAACCCCTCTTCACATTCGTTGGATTGGGCAATCGCCCTAGTCAATGCGGACGATCGGTCTGGTTCGTTGGAATTCTCTGTTGGCGGTGACGACGCTGGCACCTTCTTCCCCGTAAAGGTCTCCTTCGCTGCTCAGGGAAGTCTCGCGGGAGTATCGGTCGCCTCAGTTGAGCTGGTTGATGGCGGGGCCGTTACATTTTCACAAGAGGCTATCGTGTCCGTCGAAAACTACGTAGTTTCTGGTTAGATAGTTATAGAGTAGAAAAACTATATACTGTGCATGCTGTGGGATGAAAGGTCCAAAAAAAACAAAAGTCAATGTCCGGAACAAGAAAAAACGTGAGTAGGTTGGGAGGGGGTGGAAAATTGAAGATCAAGTTCTCAAGTTCCGCATTGAATTCAACAAGTCTCCCGTAGAGGAGCTCCGGTGGTACGCCCCGATCCCATGGTAACTGGTCGGTCGGCTGGGCATTCGACCCATGGACCCGAATTCATTTGGTGCAAGATGATTCCCTGCGACGCGAGGTGGTGAGGGTGTACCCATACTGACGTCGTTGATCCCGTATACGGAGACGATCGGGAGGGAGTTGCGTGTTTGGATGCCCATTGGTCCGGGACTCCGACTGTGAGGGCGGAGAGTGTTTACTTCCGCGTTCCTTCCTCTATGGGGTATCGACGGGATTGGGACCTTCGTGTTATCCCTGTCGATCAGCATCTGTAGAATTAAAAGGCAGGAGAACGCATCGTTTCCGGAGTTATGGAAGCTCCAACGCGCGTCAACTCCCAAGGAGGCTAAAGCAGCTGGAAGGGAGATCGTGGTCTTGGGAGCCCGGGGTTTCCCAAGCGAGTCAACCATCGGACCACGATGGCCACCCGAAAACAACTCTCGCTCGAAGGATGCAGTATCGATTACGTGCACGTTTGAGGGGAGTTCTAGTTCGGCGTCAGACCTCGAGAACAAAAAGGAAGCGGGGCTAAACGACTAACTTATGCCCATTTCGGCCATCCGCTTGAGATCACCGTGAGCGCCATGGGCGAGGACAACCAGGTCGTTAGCCCTCGTGTCAGAATCAGGCGAACTGAGGCTACTGCGGGGACGTAAGACCATAGAATTGGGCTGTCGAACAACCTATTGTACCTGATTACCGCCTGTATTATCATCGGTAGCTTGACCTTCGGTACTACTTGAGTGGAACCGAACTATGCGGGTTCATGGAGTTTGGTGGAATGCGGCAAGGACTGCACTTACGGCATACTAGCGAAAAGTGTTAGCGACCCACGTCACCCAAAGATGAGTCGCATACCTCCCAGGGAAACGTAGGGCAATACTTATTCTGCACGTTAGTATACTCTTGCACTACGTAGTGTCCTCGCCTGTAGAGACCTGATGAGTGTGTCAGCGGAACCGTTTCATTACGTCCTAACCCACCGATAGTTTTCATTCGGATCCGGGGGCCAAATCCCAAGGCTGGCCAAGGGGGATATCAGTAAAGGTGCGCAGTGGATGACTACGGACCACTGACACGTCCAAATTACTGCATCGTACAGCGGCATAGCCCCACTCAAGGCAAGAGGAAGTGTTTCGTTCAGACCACTCGAAGTCGATCGCAAGGAAAGTCTTCTCCCTACAGTTCCAGAGCTGCTGGATGAACTTTGGCTCTCCAGCTCTGATCCTCGTCTTGAGGGAGACCAACGCGGCACCCGAGAGGGTGGAATGTGCTTTGCGGTATGTCAACATATCGGAGATAGTCCGTAATGGCCTAGTGCTCGTCTCATATGGAGTGATCCTGAGGAAGTTATCCAGAAGTGGAAGTGTCTCGCCAAAGCTTAGCATGACGTCAACACGCGGTCCTGTGTTGGGATAGTTTCCGGGACCCACCGCGTTCTTATCATCTTGATGAAAGCCTGGAGATGGGACAGCTTCGTAACAATATGAGCTTTCGAGGTCCACATGTCGGTGACGACAATGACGGGCCAAGAACAACCAAGAAACAGGTCGAAGGTCTCGAAGAGATGTCCCCACGTTTTTTCGTACCTACAACGAAGTTCCAGCTCTCTGCGAGTTGTGGTAGTGGGACGCGCACCATAAGATGTTGTGCAGTTGGAAGTGTGACATGTACGCTGAGTAGACCTGTGCGCAAGCAGTGAGAATTTGGGGTTCTGGTTGCTCAGCGAGTGACTACCGACCGAGTGAAGGTCATACTCCCACCCTCTGGGGTCCACAAGTGTAAAGTCTGACATCTTGGTCTACAGAGCCAGCAGAGGGATGGTGAAGAAGCGGAGGTAAGCTGTCAATGGGCGGTGTGTCATCACAAAGAGCGTTCTAATCAAGTGCCCGCGAGGTTGATCAAATTCACCGGAAATGGGTGGCTGGTCGGGATTGGGAAGAAAGTGTACAGTACGGCGTTGGGAACGGAATTGAGGTGTGTGAGTTCGTGTCAGGACGGGGTGCATTGCGGAATCTAAGATCTGATTCCCGAAGGCCGGGTCTAACGTCTTTCAACCAACTCCACGTTTATCACGTGAAGCCCCGCCCTAAAGTGCTGTACAGCACCAGTCTCACGTCCCGTCGTCCCTCCTGCCATCCTCCGTGAACAGACACAAAGTATCGCCAAGATGCAGATTTTCGTAAAGACCCTCACGGGCAAGACCATCACTCTCGAAGTCGAGTCCTCCGATACCATCGACAATGTCAAGGCGAAGATCCAGGACAAGGAAGGGTCAGTAGCTACCTCACAGCAGGGTCCGCGAACCTGGCCGAAATCTCATCCCACCTGAACAGTATTCCCCCTGACCAGCAGCGCCTAATCTTCGCCGGAAAGCAGCTGGAGGATGGACGCACCCTTTCGGATTAGTGAGTTACACGAGAATTTGTTATCGACCAATGCTGATATTTCCGTCCAGCAACATCCAGAAGGAGTCCACCCTTCACTTGGTGCTTCGGTCAGTATCTCCACTGCCCTCAGTGCGACACTATTAACACCGTCTCCGTCGGTTTGTAGTCTCCGTGGCGGTATCATTGAGCCCTCGCTGAAGGTCTTGGCCTCCAAATACAACTGCGATAAGCAGATTTGCCGCAAGTGCTACGCCCGTCTCCCCCCTCGTGCCACAAACTGCAGGAAACGTTCCTGTGGACATTCATCACAACTCCGCCCGTACGTCCATTCAGTCATTGGTTCGACTTCAACTTCTGACCGCCTTTCAGAAAGAAGAAATTAAAATAGTCTACTCGCCTATGGTACTTGGTGCTCCTGGGTAGTGTCGTGTATTATTCCGATTTTTTTTTCTTCGTCGCAAACGAGACCGTGAAGTACACTTTCACGTTTGACTTGAATGAAGAGAACCATTTGACTTTTGAGGTCTCCACGGCCGCGGTCACCCGAGTAACGTTTCACCGTGACCACATTGACGCCACTTCTCCCCAACCTCTTGCACCTGTTTTCAACATGCTGCGCTCACGATTAGCTGCCTTCCTGTTATTCCCGCTGCTCTCCTTAGCTCATGAGCAGACAGTCATGAGCAAAGCGCAACCCGCGGTCTCCGATACGACACAAACCCTCGCCGATTTATTGACGATTGAGCCCTCGGCGTCCATCTTCTACGACTACGCCAGAGGAGTCAACCTCGGCAACAAGCTTAACGACAAGTCCTCCGTGATCACGGTATTGGTCCCAATGAACAAGGCCGTAATGAAATTAGCCAGGAAGCCGTGAGAACTGTCTCCGTAGCATCCGAAACGAACCGCATCTTGCTAACGTGCTCTCAAGGCATCAAGGCAGGGTGCGGATACATGAGGGCGTTATCCTTACGGAAGAGGAGACGTACACAAAATCCCAGAGGAATGTCGAACGATGGATCTCCGCTCACATGATTCCTGTACGTCAGCCGCCTGCATCCCACTGAAACCCTACAGACGTTCAACATTTCCTGCACGCACGGACACCAGACCTCTCCGATCGATTTCAACTCTAAGATCTA